>Ga0099364_10007398_pt1 | contig 15683 bp, 16 predicted proteins | sample TergutTh196P3_FD_73070 | JGI IMG/M metagenome (GOLD analysis project Ga0099364, IMG submission 73070) | Microcerotermes parvus P3 segment gut microbial communities from Pointe-Noire, Republic of the Congo - Th196 P3 | ecosystem: Host-associated > Arthropoda: Insects > Digestive system > Gut ...
CTATTATTGAAAGGGTCGGCGATAATATCATATATATAAATGTTATGAACCGTTTGTCTGTTGACTGTGACTGTGTAGGCAACCCCGCCGAACCGGATATGCACGACATCGGCATACTGGCATCGCTTGACCCGGTAGCACTTGACATGGCCTGCATAGATTTGGTGTACGCAGCGCCTGACGGCGGGGATCTCATCCGGCGCATTGAATCCAGGAATGGCCTCCTGACTCTTGAGCATGCGGAAAGAATCGGCCTTGGCAACAGGACTTATCGGCTGGTTAGATTGTAGTACTTTTTTTCCAAGCGCTTGGAAAATTTTAGTCATATAGGCATTTAAAATATTACATTTGTCATTTAGTTTTCAGAAAAACATGCCAATTTCCTTTATTAATGCAATATAGTTAGCATACTGTCTCTATGCCTATTAAAGGAGGCCAATGTATGATGAAGGTTATATATCTCTTTTGTGACCAGACCCGTCTTAGGATTCCTCTTTTCTCTTATGACCAGGACCTTTTTCGCCGCCTTTTAGCCAAAGGTGGAACATGGGATAGGGCAAGGCAGGAATTTGTTTTTGAGCGAGGTATAGGAGCCGAAGAATTTGCCCAATGTTTTTCGGGTGTACCTTATGTTTGGGTTGAAGATAACGCAGATGTTCCTGTTAGAGTGTTTAGCTTTTTAGGACGAACAGAAAGGGAGCCTAGGCAAAGCTTACCTAGCCTAAAAACCTTACAAGACAAATTTCCGGAACACTGGCAGAAAAGACTCGAAGTCGATCTCCGTTCAAGAAAGTACAGCCCACGGACTCAACGTTTATATCTTTACTTTAATCGTTTGTTTTGCAATATGCTCCAGAAACCCCCTGAGGAAATTCTCCCGGAGGATATAACACAATTTCTTGCCTCTATAGAAAAACACAAAGAATACTCAGCTTCATCTATGAATCTTGCCATTAGTTCAATTAAATTTTTCTATAAAAAGATTTTGAAAAAAGACATAATCCAAGAACAGCGCCGACCACGTCATGACAAGATTCTCCCAATGGTTCTTTCCAAAACAGAAATCAACAAAATTCTTGACATGGAAAACAATATAAAACACCGTCTTTTACTCATGTTAGCCTATTCTTCCGGGTTGAGAGTCAGCGAAGTTGTAGCCCTTAAAAAAGAATACATTGATATTTCACGTGGGGTTATTTACGTTAAACTCGGAAAGGGCAGGAAAGATCGCTGCACTATTCTTTCGCAAAAAGCTATTCAGCTTCTCTCAGAATATATATCTTCTTACAGTATACAAAGCTGGCTATTCCCTGGCCAACCTCCTACTCGTTCCTTGTCAATTCGCTCCGCGCAAAAGATATTCGAAAAAGCTATCGATCGTGCCGGTATTTCAAAGAAAGTATCTATACACAGCCTTCGGCATACTTTCGCTACACATCTACTTGAAAATGGCACTGACATTCGGTACATCCAGGCCCTTCTTGGCCATTCCAGCCTTCGTACTACTGAACGCTATACCCATATAGCCAGCGGCAGTATTCTTAACATTCGGAGCCCTCTTGATATATAATTTTACTGGTTATAGTCAGGCTTACTTCGTGTTAACAACATTATATTGATATAACACGAAAAAAATTTCGCTTTTTATGCTGTATTTAGATATAACACGAACTTCGCTTTTAATACGGTGGGGGTGTTGTATACGACGTTCGTATATATGTAGTTATGTGAAATGGGGCTTGAAATTGGTTTGAAAATATTTGAATAAATCAATTATTAAATCACTTGACAAATACTAAGAAATATAGTAAATTATTCAAAATAACAGGAGATTATTCTATGGAAAAGGATAAAACTACGAAAAAAAAGAGAAAATCACCTGATGGGAAAGCAACAAATGAGCTAATTTTTTCAGCCCATACATCTAATAATACAGAAGTATTTACTTCAATTTTGGAATTATATATATCCCCAGGGGCAAAAATAGCTGATGTAACCTATGGTAGAGGAGCATTTTGGAAAAACGTAGATAAGAATAAGTACAATCTTTATCCCTCAGATATAAAAACAGGAATAGATTGTAGAGATTTACCTTATGAAAATGAAACTTATGATTGTATCGTTCTTGATCCTCCTTATATGCACACTCCAGGTGGGACTGCTCATGTAAATCATCAAAATTTTGAAAATTACTATAAAAATAATTCATTGAAGAATGAAGAAAAAAAATATCATGAAGCTGTTTTAGATTTATATTATAAGGCTGCAAAAGAAGCTAATAGGGTTTTGAAAAAAAAAGGATTTTTGATAGTAAAATGTCAAGATGAGGTATGTGCAAATAAACAAAGATTAACCCATGTGGAATTAATTAATGAATTTGCAAATTATGGTTATATCTGCGAGGATTTATTTGTTGTTGTTAGAACTAATAAACCGGGTGTTAGTAGAATATTAAAACAAAGACATGCACGAAAAAATCATTCTTATTTTTTAGTATTCAAAAAAATTGAAAATATTATTCAATTAAAAGTTCCTTCTCGTGAAAAAATTCGCCTAGTTGTTTAACATGTATTTTGGGGAAATAATTATTTAGTTCCAAATATTTTTGTGGTATATCTAAATAATATACTCTTTTTAATTGAGAAATGAATAATTGGTATAATCTCCATTGATCAGGTAAACATATTTCTACGACTTCTTTTTTTCTGTGATCCAATTTTGTTTCAGCCAAACATGTTAATAATCCAATAAAACGACCTGTTCCATAAACACCATCTAAAACCCTTTGATGCGCCCATACTTGCACCACCCTCTCTCTTGTCGATGTTTTAACTGGAACATGAAATTTAGGTTTATGTGTACCTAAATCAAAAATATAATCTGTCGGTAATTTTGACTTCATATCAAGATTTAGGACTTCCAATTGTGTACTTGGCATTACTTCAAAACTTATAGAAAAAAGATGTCCTATTAGATATTCAAAATAAGTTCCAGGAGTTTTTTGATCAGATTCTTTTAATACATCAATAGCTGTGCAAAAATTTATTGCAATACGATAAATAATAGCAGTTATATCAGCGGCGTTAAAAGACAAAATATCGTTTATTTTAAGTTTATCAAAAAAGTTATTGACTAAATCTTCTGATACATAATCATATAGATTTTTATTTATTGGTCTTGTTAATTTATTTTTATCTTTGTAGGAAAAATATTCCTTATTGGCAATTAGGCTGTTCAAGGAAATTTTCTCTTTTTTAGACAATAATTGCTCACATTCAAAAAATAACTCATGAAAAAGGTGAGAAATAGCTCTAGATTCCCTTTTTTCCTTAAAAACTGTCTTTATCTGTTCATAAATTTTGAATATATTATCACTCATAAAGTAAATTTGAATTAAAAACTGGAAAAAGTCAAGCCCCACATCACATAACAAACGATTAACGCTACGCCGCCTATTCGGCGGCTCGGGGTTCAGTCGGCTAGGTCATGGCTAAAGCCATTCCCACGCCTCCTTCACCCACATTCCAGCCCACCGCAAACCTTCGGTTTGCTTTATAAGGTGGGCTGGAACGTCGTCAATCTAGAACGTTATATGCAATTGTGCCGGGCGTGACTGACCGCATAGGTAACGGTTATGTAGTGGCGTATAGGTAACACTTTTCAAGATAAATTAAAGCCAGATCTTTAAAAGGAGGGTCTGGCAATTCCGTGGAAGGAGACCAGTATAATGGATGAAAGATTAAGATTTGTATTAAAGACATTTAGGTCAAAGGAAAACTTTACAGAACAATGCAGAAGAACAGGAATCAGTACAAAAACGGGCTATAAATGGCTAAAAAGATTTGAAGAAGGTGGTGAAGCTGGCCTTAAAGACCAGCCAACAATAGCAAAAGAAGTACGGAATAAAACAGATGATAAAACACTAAGAAGAATAGTAAGAATTAAGAAAAGATACAAAAATTGGGGAGCAAAAAAGATACATTCATTATATATGGAGAAATATCCTGGAGAATATGTGCCAAGCAGAAGTACAGTAGAGTCAATACTAAAACGGGAAGGGTTAACAGAAAAGAGAAGAAGAAGACCTGTAATTGCTCAAATAAACCCTGCAAGAATAAAACCCAATAAACCAAATGTACTATGGACAGTGGATTTCAAAGGCTGGTGGTGGACGAGTAAAAAAGAAAGGTGTGAGCCTTTGACCGTTCGAGATGAATACAGCAAATACATATTAGCCATAGAAGTGCCCGAAAAGGGTGATACAGCGAGTGTAAAAGCCATATTTATGGCATTATTTCGTAAATATGGGTTACCAGAATATATCCGTAGTGATAACGGGCCGCCGTTCGGTAATGTACTTAATATGTGGGGTTTAACAAAATTGTCAGTATGGTGGATGAGTCTTGGTATAAAAATAGACAGAAGTGCTCCAGGGCATCCTGAACATAATGGTTCACATGAGAGATTGCATAAAGACATAAAGAAAGAGCTGCAATGCAAAGTATTTGGTGATTTAAAAGACTATCAAAAGATGTTTGACAAGTGGAAGAAAGAGTTTAATGAAGTACGTCCGCATGAAGCCTTGGGAATGAAAAGACCAAAAGATTGTTATGAGAAATCGTGGCTGAAGTATTGGGGTCCAGATGTGGAGGTAGATTATCATAAAAAGATGAGAAGTAGAATGGTGAATGACAGAGGGTTTTTCAACTGGAAGAGTAAAAGGATATTTGTGGGAAATCCATTTTCAGGCTATTATGTTGGAGTGAAAGAAAAGAAAGATGAATGGATAGAAGTATGGTTTAGTGATGTAAAGTTAGGCGAAATAGCTCCCGATACTTTACATATTTGTGCTGAGATGGTAATTACCTGACAGCAAAGAAATAGCGGTCAACCGCCTCCGAATGATATAGTTAATTAACCACTTAAATTACTTATCATAAGGAGATGATATGACCACTAATAACACGCTAGCACAAAAAGCCGCCAGACGCAAACTAAGTCTTCTGGAGCTTGCATCAGAACTCGATAATGTCAGCAAGGCATGCCGTATTATTGGGTATTCCCGAGAGCAGTTTTATGAAATCCGAAGAACCTTCCAGGCTTTTGGAGTGGAAGGCTTAATAGATAAAATCAGAGGTGCCAAAAGTCCACATCCCAATCGGATTTCCGAGGAATTAGAACGAACTGTACTTGATTATTGTCTTGAGTTTCCTACGTATGGCTCACTTAAGGTCAGCCAACAACTCACCCTCAAGGGTATCAATGTAGGGGTAGGTGCGGTCCGCGGTATCTGGCACCGCCATAACCTAATAACCAAACACCAAAGGCTTTTATGGATGGAAAGGCATTATCGCGAGCACAGCATTACTTTGAAAGAACAGCACATTGCCTTACTGGAAAAGTTTGACCCTGAGTTCAGGGAACGGCATATAAAGGCCGATTTTACTGGAGAACTGGTGGCCATAGACACGTTTATGGTTGGAAATCTTAAAGGAATAGGAAAAATATACCTGCAGACAGTTGTTGACTGTCATTCACGTTTTGCTTTCGGTCACTTATATACTTCTAAAATACCAGTTACATCTGTCCACGTCCTTAATGAAAAAGTGTTGCCTTTTTTTGAAGAACATGAATGCCCAGTCATTACTGTTCTTACAGACAATGGCACTGAATACTGTGAAAGATTGGATGGTCATCCCTTTGAACTATTCCTGCAGCTTGAGGACATTGAACATAGAACCACCAAGGTCAGAAGACCTCAGAGCAATGGTATTGTTGAACGTCTGCACAGAACTTTGCTGGACGAACATTTTAGGATTAAAAGCAGGATAAAATTCTATGAAGACATTAAAGAAATGCAAAGTGACCTTGATTCTCATTTACATATCTATAACTATGAAAGGGCACATCAGGGTCGCAATATGAATGGCAGAACACCTCACCAAGCCTTCGTTGAAGGTCTTCCTATAACTGAAAACAAGGTGGTATTTGTCGCATAACGGTAGGGTTCATTTGGGGGAACTGTCAGGTAATTACTATACTTGTACATCCCGATACTTAACATATTGTTGTAAATATGTTAGGGGATAATAAAAAGAAGGCCTTGAAAAATGTTACCTAAGCGCTCAGGCTTAAGCATTACCTAGGCGCTCAAGTCGTACCGGTTGACAAAATTTATGAATTATTATACAGATTATTTGGAGGTAAATATGGACTACAAAAAAGGAAAATGGGCAAAGGAAATAATAGAATTACAACATGATAATGGATCTTGGGGTAAAATTTTTCATACTTTATCAAATCCTACTTCAAAACAACTTTTAACAACAGAACAAGCACTAAGAAGATTGGAGATTTTGGGATTTACAATAGATGATAAACCAATAAAAAAAGCTGTAAAATATATGAATGATTGTTTAATTGGAAAAAATTACATCCCGGATCCTGAAGAAAAAACGCATAGACCATGGAAAAAATATATAGAATTAATGTTATCTACATGGATAAGAATATTTACAATGGACAATGAAGTAGCAAACAATATTGCAAGAGATTGGAGTGGAATTATAAATAATGCTTTTGTTAATGGATATTATGATCATAATCTTTATGTAAATAAATTTGAAGATTTCTTGGGATTAAAAATAAACCCAAAAGCACCCAGATGGAATGATTTTGTTAGTTTTTATACAGTATCATTATTGACAAATGAACTGGATAGAAAAATTGAATCACAATACTTTAAATATATATTGGAACATGGTACAGGAATATATTACATTTATTCTAAAAAATTGTCAGAAGTTCCAAAAGTATTTTGTTCAAGACAAACAAGTTATTATTTAAGAACCATGGAATTATTAGCAAAGTATAATAATCCAGAGTGTAAAAAACAATTAAAATTCATAGTAAAATGGTTGAAGGATAATATAACAAAAAATAATGAATGGGATCTAGGAAAAGATGCAAAGGAAGGAATATTATTTCCTTTATCTGATTCTTGGAAAGTTGATGAAAATCGAATAAAGGATTGTACATATAGAATAAAAAAATTTTTAGAAAAAATATAAAAGCAAATTGCAACTTCGTATAACAAACGATTAATGCTGTGCCGCCTTGAGGCCTTCAGCCTGACAGGGTTGGAGGGGTTCAGTCGGCTAGGTCAGTACCCTATGAGCTCGCTCACACACCTCCTTCACCCACATAAGGCCCACCGCAAACCCGCTTGAAACTTCGTTGCGAAAAACGTTTTCCTATATATGGGGGCTAGTTATGTCGTCAACCTAGAACGTTATGCGAAAATTATTTGAATTGATCTGGAATATATTGACAAAATATTGAAATTGTATATAATAAGGAAATATAGGGAGATATATTGATGGATAAATTGATCAATGAAGAAAGGTTTAACTTTGTCTCAAAGGAAAATAAAAAATTTATAATTGAATTTACAAAACAAATGAATTTATTGGATTATGACTTTGGTGGATCAATTGGAGATGGGTATTGCTGGGGTAATTATATGGTTATTTATTCAAGAAAGAAAAAAGTTATTGCAAGAATATTTATTAGAGATAATGGAGTAAAAATGTGGGGTGGAAAAGAACATAAATGGAATAATTGCATTGTTCTAAGGTTATTTTTCACAAATATAGACAAGCATATAAAATATATTGAAACAGCACCTTCTCATATTAAATTACCATTTATAAATGATCAGGGATTATGTACTCATTGTGGAGAAAAATGTCACAATAGAAAAAATTATACAGTTAATGGACAAAAGTTTGAAAAATGTGGTTATGTATTCACATTTACTGATCCAAAGATTAAACATATAGATGATTATATTAATATTTTAAAAGAATTTTATGCAAAAAGACTTGAAAAAAATAAATGATAATATTGTAAATGCCATAAAATTTATAGGAAAGAAGGTTTATAAATGAATATAACAGACTCTGAAAGACTGGTATTGCGGGATTTTAATAAAGATGATTTTTCTGACCTTATGGAATTGTCTATAAATTGGAAATCCGCTCCAGGACCTGAATTCGATAAATGGCCTATAAATGAAGATGATTGTAAAGGATTTTTGGAGTACCTTTCTACCCATACAGTTAACGAATCGCAGAAATTAGGTGATAAGGATCACCATTTTTGTGCGATATATTTGAAAGAAAAAGAAAAAATTATAGGATTACTTGCGATAAATCCAAGTAATGATCATCTTCTTGTCAATAAAACGGTTGATTTAGGCCATGTAATACATTCTGATTTTCAGGATAATGACATTGATCGAGAGGCAATAGAAATGATTGTGGGATTTATTTTTAGGAAAATGATCGATGTTGAAATGATAACAACTGGTAATTTCCCAAATGAAGAACAAATTAGACCATTAAAAAATTTGGGATTCATAAAGGACGATATTGAAGATGGCATATATGAATTAAAAAGAACAAATTGGGTAAAGAATAAGCTTAATAAATCATAAGAAATAATACATAGTAAAAGCAAAAATTACTGCACATTACATGATTGTATATGTACGCTCGCTTGGCGGGCTCGGGGTTCAGCCAGCTAGGTCGGTCGCCCCACGGGCTCGCTCCCACTTCGTTTAATAAGAGTTAGGCGTAATACCTGCCAAATGTAATTTAGGATATTGACAAAAAAAGATAAAAGTATTATGATAAAAATAAGTGGAGGTTAATATCTATGGGAAAAATAGAATCATTTAGAATTCGTGCGACAGGTGTTCTAATTATTGAAAATAAAATATTATTAGTAAGGCAAGAAGTAACTAAAAATAGAAATTGGTCACTTCCTGGAGGGAAGGTTGAAGAGAATGAAACATTAACAAATGCTTTAGAAAGGGAAATTTTTGAAGAAACAGGAATAAATGTAAAATGTATAAAACTATTATATTTATGTGAAAAATTTAGTACCAAAGAACCTTATCTGCATATAACATTCCTGTTAGAAATGGTTGGAGGAAAAATTAAATTACCCACAAATGAATATGAATCAACTCCAATAAGTGATGTAAAGTTTGTTGATTGTAACAAATTAACAGAATATGGATTTAGTGAGAAATTTCAAAATATTGTATTAAATGGATTCAAAGATGCTGGAAATTATATGGGTGATAAAAGTAATATAGGATTATAGGATAATTAAAAAATAATGGAAAAGCATTAGTGAAAGGCAGGTACTTCGCCTAACAGGATTGTATACGCTTCGGGCCTAAAGGTCCTCGGCTTCCGTTCGCCTAGGTCGGCTACGCCTCCCACCGCTCACTCCAGCATATTTTTGCGGTTGCTGGAACGCTGCGCGGCCTTTCGCCTTAACGGGGCGGCGGGCGAGCCCGCCAGTTAGGTTCGTTCGCGCAGCGAACTTCACCTAACTGGCAGTTATATGCCATTTCTTTTGAAATGTTGGAAAACAAGTAATTGACAAATATTAATATTCAATATATAATAAACTGTGAGGTAATGATGAATACTTATAGAGATTATCGCAAGAAATTGGGTGAAATAGCCTCTGAATATTTTAAAGAAAATGGTTATTCAGTTATAGAAAAAAAGCCATTTGTTTTAAGAGATAGAAATGACTGGTCAAAAAATATTATTTCTTTAGAAATTTATGAATATATTATCAATCAAACAATTCAGGCACAGAAAAAAGGTGAACCATTTCCTATTCATAAATATATTCATCATGGATTAAGCAGTCAAGCATTGTTATTTAACCTATTTACAAATTTAATTATAATGAACGACTGGAAAGCATTGAACATAATATTTTTTGATGATGAACAAATTATTGATGAAAATTCAAAAATTATATATGAATATTCTGATAGGAGTGTTTTCAATGAATTACAACAACAACCGACATCTTTTGATATGTTTATTGAATGTAAAAAACCATTATTTATTGAATCAAAATTTGTTGAACAAAAATATGGTACCTGTTCTGTGTTTGGTGAAGGTAACTGTGATGGGTTGAATCCTCTTAAAGATTATAGTTTATGCTATTTATCTTCAAAGAAAAATAGAAATTATCTTGAACTAATGAAAAAACATAATTTATCTGATGCCTATATTAATGATAAAATATGTCCTTTATCTATATATTATCAATTTTATAGAGAATTATTATTTTCTTTAGAAAAAAATGGTATTTATATTTTACTTTATGACAACAGGAACCCAGTATTTATTAATGAGGAAAGAGGAATATATAAGATATTATATGAACGATTACCCAATAGTATTAAACCTTTTGTAAAAGCAATAAGTTATCAAGAAATAATTGGTAAAATTGAACCGTTAAATATGGATTGGGTGAATGAATTTAAAAAGAAATATGGAATGTAAACAACAGAAATGACATATAACAAACGATTAACGCTCCGCCGCCGACAAGCGGCGGTTCGGGGTTACGCATGGATAGGTCGTTCGCTACGCTCGCTAACACGCCATGCTCCACCCACATTGGGGCAAGGGGTCAGTGCTACGCATTGCCCTATTATCTGCCCAAACGTCGTATACCTAGAACGTTATGCAATGGTTGACAAAATGAAAAGCAGTTTATATAATGAATTAGAACAAATTTGGAGGTAAAAAATGTCACGTTTAATTATAATTTTTGTATGTTTGTCTTTATTTCAGATGTCATGTTCTAAAAAAGAAGACATTCCTGAATCATTATTATGGATCAACGGTACCCATGCAATTTTGACAGAAGTAAACGGTGGTAATATAAACAGGTTTGGAACAATGGCTCCTAGTGGCACAAATAAAACAAGGGTGAGAAATACACTTGATAGTTCATGGGATATAACAACTAAAGAAGATTTGGATTATATGATAGATTCCCTTGTTATGGGTCGGCATAATCAACAGTTTCTGGAAGAAGCCGAAGAATACGGCATACCACATATGAATAGGGAACAATTTGAAACTGAACTGAGTATCGTTGACAGCAGGGAAGCAATTATATATTTTCGCAATATGTATGATGCGTATCACGGATTTAGAGATAAAGCCATTATGGGCTGGGATTTAAGCAGGGCGACCCAATTATGTGCGTTTGGATATATTGCCGAATTTTATACATATGACGAAGCGATAGATAAAGCTTTAGCCATCGGTAGAATAATCCAAAACACTTTTCCTACATGGGATACTTTTTATACAAGCTATTTCTTTGGATATGCATATTGGAGCGAAGATGATCTTGAAGATCCAAATTCAAATTATTCACAGCGAGTTAGAATATTCTATAATCTAAAAGAAGACCCAAAAAGTCCATTGAATTTGGACTGGCATTTGGAATTGGTTAGAGAATAAATATTTGTCTATAATATTGAAAAATATACATTTGACATAAATTGAATAAACGTATAAATTATTATTATGGCTGATTCAAAATATATATCAGATATTGAGGAAATACTTTCTCCCAGATTTGATAATGGGGCTGATTTTTGGACTACACCGGATAAACGGTTATTAAAAGGTACTCCATTCTCAGCACTTGGCAGTACACTTATGCTTTTAGAATTAGGAATGAAGCCTTCTGATCCAATTTTAAAAGAAGTAGCTGAATTATTTTTTAGCACATGGAAAGAAGATGGACGTTTTAAGTTATACCCACAAGGTGGTATTTATCCATGCCAGACAGCATATGCTACATACTTACTTTGCAGTATGGGTTATGTGTCAGATAATAGGATACAAAGGACGTTCCAGCATTTTTTAGAGACCCAATATACCGATGGTGGTTGGCGTTGCAAAAAATTTTCCTTTGGGCGTGGCCCTGAAACAGAATATTCAACACCAATGACAACACTTACCACCTTAAACGCATTTCGGTTTAGTAAATATCTTAATGATGAACCAAAACTTGATAAGCCTGTAGATTTTTTATTGGAACACTGGAATATAAAAACTCCAATAAGTCCATGCCATTATGGAATTGGATCAAGATTTATGCAAGTAGAATATCCTATATCTGATTATAATATATTTCAGTATGTATATGTTCTATCATTTTATAAACGAGCAAGAAATGATAAACGATTTAAAGAAGTTTTTGATATTTTGAGTTCAAAACTTGTGGATAAAAAAATCATTGTAGAACGAAATTCGCCTAATTTGAAAAACCTTTCTTTTTGTAAAAAAGGTGAACCAAGTGAATTGGCTACAAAACGGTATAATGAAATAATTAAAAATATGAATAAATAAAAAAATAATTTAATCGGAAATATCTTGACATTTTGTAGACTTTAATTTATTGTAATTTTAGGAAAAAGAATGGAGGACTGTATGGCTGAAGTTTTGGATTACAAGAAGAAAAACAAGGATTTATATTTACCAAAAGCCGAACCTTCTTTAATAAATGTATCTGAAATGATTTTTGTGGCTGTTGAAGGGAAAGGCGATCCAAATGAAATCAATGGGGAATATAAAAATGCCCTAGAGCTTATATATGGCATTCAATATACAATAAAAATGAGTAAAAAAGGGACATATGTGCCGAATGGGTATTTTGATTATGTAGTACCACCCCTTGAGGGTTTATGGTGGACAATGGAAAAAGAAATTGATTTAAAAAATAAATCAAAATTCAATTGGATTTCTTTAATAAGATTACCTGAATATGTTACTAATGATGTATTCAAATGGGCTTGTGAAGAAGCTTCAAAAAAGAAAAAAATAAATACAGAAAAGGCGTATATACTAAAACTCAATGAAGGATTATGTGTTCAATGTATGCATATAGGATCATATGATAGTGAACCAAAAACATTAGCTTTTATAGATGAATATATTAAAAAAAATAATTTAATAAATGATATAAATAACAAGAGAAGGCATCACGAAATATATTTGTCTGATCCAAGAAAAGCAGATCCTTCAAAAATGAAAACTGTTTTAAGAATACCGGTAAAGAAAATATAATTTAAAGGTAATTATGCACTTTAAAGAGGTTAAAGGCATTTTGTCTTCTTAAAACGGCATGAACATTAGCCGTGGATGTATTCATGGTTGTATTTATTGCGATTCTAGAAGTATTTGTTATAAGATGGAACACGATTTTGAAGATGTTGAAATAAAAATCAATGCACCAATATTATTGGAACAAAAATTAAAGGCAAAACGTAAGAAATGTATATTGCAAATGACACTCACAACATACGATGAAAATATATGTAAAATTATAGAGCATAATGTGTGTACTACTAAAGAGAGATAAGAATGGATAGATCGCTTTTGTGTCCGCTTATTCAGAACCCAGAACCTCGTATGCCTAAAACGTTATGTGCAATATTAATTTTAACTTAATAGGATATTGACATTGAGAAATATAAATAGTAAAATAGCCAATGTAAAACATTATTTTTTGTTGCATATTCAGAAAGGAGAATAAAATTATGAAAATACTATATGCTGAAGATAATTTTAAAATATTTAATCAATGCAGAGCTTTTTTAATTGAAATGCCATATAAACATTATATAAAAGATTTGCAGGCAGAAATAGATAATGATAGAAACCTTTTTCCCCATCAAAATTATCTGAAAAAATTAATGGACGATGAAAATGTTACAAAATATATCAAAATTATTGACGATCATGTCTATTTTTGGGCATGCGAAGATTTAAGCATGTTCAAATTATTTATTAATGATGATATTAATATATTAAAAAATATTAAATCTAAACCATTAAATAAAAAAGTATTTTCTTTATTATACCTCATGTATATTTCAATAGAAATGACAATATTTAATTATACTAATTATAATAACGAATCAGAATTAAAACAAAAAAAAGAATTGTATGGAAAAATAATTGATTCAGAAGCAGATAATAAACAATGGATAGCTGATTATTATTTTATGAAGTATATGAACGAAATGGAATTAATTGACAGCAATGACTTTTCGTTTAAAAATTTATTTAAAAATTATAAAAAAATAATGATTGAATATTTTACTAATGGAGAAAATAAAGATATTATAATTAATAGTAATATTGAATTAATAATATTAATAAGAATTACAAAAAATAATAAGTTTAGAGATATCGGATATGTATTATGTAAATATATTGAAGATAAATATTTCGAAAAATATATTAATGCCAAGACTTTGTATGTTTTAATAGAAAAATATGGCTATTTATATAAAAATAAGGATTTCCAAAATTTAGATGAAAAATATTTGGAGCAATTCAATATGAAATAAAAAATTGATACTGTACATAAAAGACATTATGTGACATTTTCATGGGCGTGGTTGAAGAAATAATTAAAATATAATGTGTACAAACATAGTAATTCCCTGACAATACCCCCGAATGAATCCTAAAATTATGCTACCTGTTCCTCCTCATTATTCGTTGTTGGAATACCTTCAACAAAGGCTTGATAGGGCGTTCTGCCATTCATGTTACGTCCCTGATGGGTTCTTTCATAGTTGTAAGTATGAAGATAATGGTCAAGGTCCGTTTGCATTTCTTCAAGACTTTCATAAAACTTTATCCTACCGTGGATCCGAAAATGCTCATCAAGAAGTGTTCTGTGAAGACGTTCAACGATTCCATTACTCTGAGGTCGCCTTACAGGTGTGGTACGATGCTCAATTTCCTCAAGCTGTAGAAATAACTCAAAGGGGTGATGGTCCATTCTACCACAGTATTCTCTGCCATTGTCGGTAAGGATGGAAACAATAGGACAATCCTTCTCTTCAAAAAATGGAAGGACTTTTTCGTTGAGGACATGAACGGAAGTAACCGGATATTTTGAAGTATACAAATGTCCAAATGCAAATCGAGAATGACAATCTACAACAGTTTGGAGGTAGATACGTCCAATCCCTTTAAGGGTTCCAACCATAAATGTGTCCATTGCGACCAGTTCACCGGTAAAATCGGCCTTTATATGCCGTTCTCTGAACTCTGGGCTAAACTTTTCAAGTAAAGCGATATGTTGTTCAGTTAATGGTGTGCAATTATTTTTATAATGGGTTTCCAGTCGCAGAAGTCTTTGATGTTTTAAAAGTATATTATGACGTTGCCAGACACCGCGAATGGCGCCTATCCCGACATGAATGCCTTTGAGTAGTAATTGCTGGCTTACTCTCATTTGTCCATGTGTAGGAAACTCAAGGCTGTAGTCCAAGATGGCCTTTTCCTGTTCCTCTGTTGCCCTGTTTGGATGCGGGCCAATTGCACCCCTGGCTTTTTCGAGTAAGCCTTCTGCTCCGAATGTTTGGAAGTTTCTGCGTATTTCATAGAATTGTTCTCTGGAATACCCTATGATTTTACATGCTTGGCTTACATTGCCTAATTCTTCTGCTATTTGCAAAAGATTAAGCTTTCGTCTTGCTGCTTTCTGTGATACTGTTAAATTGGTGGTCATTTAAATCTCCTTAAGATAATAGTTTTTTGGTCAAAACATTATATCATTCGGAGGTCTTTATGACCGCTATTTTTTTCAACTGTCAGGTAAATACTCTACTTATACAAACCGCACATAACAAACGGTATACGCTACGCCGCTGACAAGCAGCGGCTCGGGGTTCCGTTCGCCTAGGTCAGTCGGGCTACGCCCTCGCTCCCACGGCTCACTCCACCCAGATTTTGGGCACCTGCGGACACAAAAGCGGG
>Ga0099364_10007399_pt1 | contig 15681 bp, 17 predicted proteins | sample TergutTh196P3_FD_73070 | JGI IMG/M metagenome (GOLD analysis project Ga0099364, IMG submission 73070) | Microcerotermes parvus P3 segment gut microbial communities from Pointe-Noire, Republic of the Congo - Th196 P3 | ecosystem: Host-associated > Arthropoda: Insects > Digestive system > Gut ...
GCTTTTGTAGGCTTTGATACACTGTGGAAGTATCGACGATTTTGTGACATATGCTTTAAGCCCTGCCATTGTGTAAGTAGGTTCAAGCCATTCGGATGTGACGTTTCCATCGCCTCCGCTAATTTGTGTAGGTGATTCGGCTTTTTTAACAGGAGCGTCAGCCTTTATAACGTGAACTGCAACCCCCGGTTTCTGTTTTATTTTATTAGGCAAGAACGACCGCCTCCTTTGTGTAAAAATACCGCCTTATACCAATATCCAATTGAAAAGTTTATAAAAAATCAAGTGAAAATTCCCATATGATGATTAATGTGCCGTTCCCCTTCGCAAAGGATTGCAACGGCACGGGTATAATGTGCCGCGGTCAGCACGGATATTACGCAGATTTTTTATCAACACTTTTATTGGATATTGGTATTATGGCGGTTAGTTTTGCTATTCGTTATTTTCTTCATCAGCGGACACATCATTTTCGTGTTCCGCTATTTCAGAGGAAACATCGGTGTAAGTGACGTTTTTGTTTTCGTAACCAATCCGATAATGTTTTGTGTTATTTTCGGTCGCCGTAATGATAATCAGGTCGTTGTCCTCCAAATAATCCGCAAGCGGAACGCCGTCAATAATTGACTTCACATCCTTTGTTGTGGGCTCTTTGTTTAGGGTTGCATATACGATATTTTTGTCCATTTTATAATTCATCCTTTCTTTCTACCATGCTCTCATGCCGCCAATCAGTGCCTTTTTGTGCCACAAGTACACGTCGGGACCTACTTCGTTTGAGTGCATCGTGATTGTTCCGGGGTCGGGATTAACACGGAAAATGCTGTCCTCTATCGTGTCGGGCACGTTATTTAACACCACACCTGACACCTCACCTTGTAACAAATATTTTAACGCAGGTGCTGTAGTTGCTATTCTAAATCCTTTGCAATTTAATGCTCTGTAGATATAAGCGAAGTCTTGTGTTGTCGGCAAAACCACAATTGGGTTAAAATCAATTTCGTAGTTATTCTGCCTTTCCAAGAATATTGCGGCGACGGGTGCGGTCACAATCCCGGTGTTGTCCGGGTAAATATCAATCCAATTGTTTGCGGATTCAATTCTCGCTCTTGTTACAGCGTTGTCGTTAAACCTTATGCCGTATGCTTGCGACACGTATCCTGTTTCGGCTAACGAGCCTTGATTGACATACATATTATTGACGAAGAGCCAAGGCGTTTGGTTGCCGTAAATGTTAAGAACGCCGCGTATCATGGGTGCGGTGGCTTTGGAAATAGTTGTTCCGTTTATCGCAGTTGAAGTATTGACGAGAATTCGATATGCCCCTATATTCCTGTAAATCTGCACTAATCTTTCTATAAGTAACCTCGGCGACAGTCTGACAAACGCATCCGCATTTACGGTGTTGTAGTACATGGAAACGTGGTCGTCAATAACGCTGCCTGCATCTCGATTTCCACGAAGTTCAACATACGCGCTTGCTGTACATACGTTATATGCTACATATGCGTTTCTCAAAATCAAGCCCGAATCGGGGTTTGGATTTATGCCAAAATACTGCCTTGTTTCCACATATGCACTTGAACATTTTCCGTATGTCGTACGCAATGATTGCGCTTGTAATCTACCGCCGGCAGTTTGCCCCCATGAACCGGCAAGGACGTAGTTTGTACCGTTTGAATTATTGGCAACCTCCGAAAACCTCATTCAAGCATCTTGACGAATAAAAATTTCGCCATGCTTCGTTATTCGTCGTTTAAATAACGCGGTTATTCGCACTCCTCATGCCTTGCCTGACAAAATTTTTATTCGCCAATCTACTTGAAGCAGGTTTCCGGAGGTCGCCTATTGTTCAACACCGACATAATGCCGAAACCGGGTATGCGGCGTATAGTGTATTCAACAAGAGTTGAGCTATTTACCGGGAAGGAATCGTCGCTGTCAAAAGTCAGCCGTAATCTGTTTTCCTGCCCTGGGGTGTCGCTAAATTCAGCGGCAATAATTTCGCGAGACGTGCTCGTTGTTATAGCAGGACTGGTAATCCTGCATCCGACTACATCACGCGGGTAGTTGGTAGCGCGAAGATCGCCGTTCGATTCAATTTGTCCCGGTGCAATTTTTCTGTACGTTCCGCCTGTCGATGTGAGTGACGTTGCCAAGTCGCCGAAAGTTTTGGGTGCGGTAAGCGTACAAACCCATGCGTTAGCGTTTCTCCACGCAATACCTGCCAACCCTGAGGATAATGTTATCACGTTATTTACCGTATCCACTTCTGCTATCTTCCGTCCGTTTGATAGGTTATTGGAAAACACAGTGCCGTCAGCCACTAAAATACCGCAAGGTAATTCTTTATCTTTTGCATAAGCAATCATTCTCGCTATTTTGTTATTAGTTCCGTACCATAAACGAGTGTTGCCTGTGTTGTAGAAAAAGCGTATTGTCGCGTTATATGGACGCGGTTGTGTAAATGCAGAACTCAATGTAATTGTCTGTGTATCGGGGTCATAAGCGGTGACTTGTTTGGTCGTTCCGGTAAAGTTGCCCGCGTTGGATGCGGATGTGTGGGCGTTCTCGAACATGGCGTTCATGCCGACAATACAAGCCGCTTGCCCTGCGGTAAGTGCGGCGGACAGCTGTACCGTATTCCGTGACGTACCGTTATTATCCGCTAACGCTGTTGCGGTAAAGTGAGTGGCAAAGGTTGATGCGGCAGCGTTCTCCCCGCAGTTTAAATAACAGTTCCGCCCCGTTCTGTTGTACCCTGTATAAACGTGTTGCACCGTCGGCTCTGTTCCGGGAATCCAACCCGACTGTACGGTGAAATAACAGTCGTACAAGCAGTCGTTATAATAAACATAGCTTGTGCTTGCCACAAACGCACCGGGATAGTCGGAATAATCAAACTCGCCTACAGGCAACTCGGTATAGTTGCTATAGATTATGCCGAAAACGCTGTATGCTCTGTTTCGGTTGATATTTATAACTCCAGGCGCGGTAGTTCCGGCGGCAGGAGCTGTGCCGGAATTTACTCTGCCATGAGCGTCAACGACACCGAGTTCTGTGAGTCCGCCTTGTCTGTAGATAACATCGCCGCGTTGTGCAATGTTGTTCAACATAGATAGACCTCCCGTAATGACCGAGTGCAATCTTTGCCTTGGTGCGGCGGGAGAAACGGTGGTCGCACTGTTCCAGTTAAATTCTACTTGACCGTACTGTGTGCGGTTGCTGTCGATGATGACGTTACCGTTAATTCTTTCTGCATTGTTGTTAATGAGCAAACGTCCCACATCGTTCCACTCAATACGGACGGCGGCAAGCGTTACACCGTTGTTTATATTTATGTCAAGATATGAATTACGTAATTTCAAACCGTTAATTCTCAAAGTGGCAGTCGTGGATGTGCCGGGGTTAATGTTGATTGTAAGCGCATAGAATGTATCATTGTTTACCCAAAGGGTGCTGTCTTGTAAACGACGGCTAATTATTTGGGTCAAAGTTTGGTTTCCGTTTAATTCGTCCGTGGTAAAGTCCAATGTCAAGCTCGATGTTCTTCTTGTAAATGCACCGACGTCTTGCGATAGCTGGTCGATTGCACCTTGAACAGTAGTCGCACTCAGCCATTCTCTTATTAGATGGTCGAATGATACTTCACCGGCATTTGGGATTTTGCCCCACTTCTCGCGGTCTTGTGTGGTTACGTGAACGCCGTCTTTTGCTTCATGACCTTGCAAAGCCGCCGCCGCTGTTCCGATAGCAGAATTCATTTTTTCTGTCGCTCCGCTAACTGTTTCGTACAAAGACATATCGGCAAAGAAGTTAAGCGGCAGCCACTCTAATTGTGTCGGGGAAACATTGTATGCAAATACGATTATTTCCTCGTTTTCTATCATGTAACTGTCATAGTTGGAAGAAGTAAGGGGAAGTCCTGCACGGTTCGGAACTGGGCCTTTATCCACAAGCAAACTCTTTAAGAGTTCATGTATAAGTTCGTTTGTTTCCGCTTCTGTTAAATAATCGGTTAGTTTTGTGTCGGTATGTATTTTGGCACTTTCCTCCGCCGCCTCTACCTCTGTTTTTAAAGCAAGGGCAGGACGTGCCGCTTCAAAAACAGGGTCGGTTTCGGTTGTTATTCCGCTTTCAAGCTTTTCGTTGACCTCATTTGCCCATGTGTCGATGTCGGACATATCGGCGTTGTAATCGCCTTGGATGGTGATAAAATCGTCCGGTTCAAATTGGCTCAATCCAAGTGTTTCGGTTCTCAATGAACTATTTCTATCTGTCACGCTAATCTCTCCTTTCCCAGACAAGCTGGAAATAATAAATAATAAAGGATAAATAAAAAATATTTTGAAATTTAATTTTGTAGAATTTGTATAATTATTGCCTGCCAAAATCATGCAGGATTTGAAAATACAATACCTTTATATGTTATATTTTTGATTGATTTTTAGTTTATCGAAGTCGCCTACCGTTATTCTCTTTGTGTCGGTAGTGAGTTTATATAGGGAGTTTATAATATCTTGCAACGGCTCGGCATTCCCTGTGGCGGGGGTGAACAGTATCGGCATATCGCCGGGGTCACCTTTCGGCCCTGCCGGACCTGTTGCTCCTGTATCGCCTTTTGGTCCTACCGCACCATCGTCACCTTTCGAGCCGGGCGGACCAGTTGCTCCTGTATCCCCAATTTCCCCTTGCGTACCGGTTGCAGGCACACCTGTGTCGATATAAGCATTCGCGACAGGATCGAAAACTTGCCATGTGCCGCTTACAATCACGGGGTAATTTACAGATACACCGTTTAAGGCGACACTATCGGTATAGTTTTTCGCTTTCTTTCTTATAAAGCTTGCGAATGAAAAGTCCCAAGCCATATTCATTTCACCTCCTACTGTACTATCCATGACAGCGTTTCACCATCATACATATAGACATTTTGCGTATCCATCTCGTAGAAGGTTGAGCCGTGACGGTCTGTTGGGCGTTCGGGCTTAGTGTCGGTGGATTTTCCTCGCCATTCCTCTATAAAGGTATCTCTGCCCATAAGGTGATTTTTGCCTGTATTAATCAATGCCGGTGATATGCTTGACATCGTTATTCTCTCCCATCAAAATAAATTATTGATTTAATTTTTCACTCTGTTTACGCAATAATCCTGTTGTTCTTATTAAAGCGTTGTATTCTGTTGTTATTATTCTTATACGTGCGTATAATTGTTCTCCTATTACGTAATCTTTGTTTTTTATTCTTTGTTTCAATTCTTTTTTGCGTTTTTTCAAAATCATTGCCGTTTCAGCATATTGATTTGCTAATTGTTCTATGGTCATTTTTTATCATCCTTTTATTGGATATTGGTATCAGTTTCCGCGTATTTTTGTTGGCAAGCAAAGCAAAAGGACACAGTCCGCTTCGTCCGGGGACGGCAGACCGCGCGCCTTCATTGCCTTTTTGCTCTCTACAATCATTTTGCTACGCTCGTTCATCGTATATTTACGCGTTGACATTTGACCTATTAAGTCGTTGTCGTTCGGAAGTATAAGCTCAATTTCCTTTGGCTTTCCGTTTTCATCATAGGGCGAGAGTAAATCCCTCACGACAGACATCATATAGGTGGTGCTGTCCGCATAATACTTATGCTTTATCGTTTGCCCGAACAGAACGGGCAGTATCTCCATCCATTTGTATTTGTCCTGCTCCGCTCTTTTAATCTGGCGTAAGCGGTCAGTAACTCCGCCGCCAAGACCGCCGTCGTCAATCTTGATAGGGATTTTACCCTTAAATCCGTATTTATCTCTCAATGTTTCGCCGAGTATGACAATATCGGCGGCAGTCCTCATAAGGTCTTGACCCCGCCGTTTGCTGTGAAATGCTATCTTCTTATTGACCTTGTATCCTATAACGGTTTTGTCGTCTCCATAACGCGCAACGTCGCAACCGATATGTATACTGTCAACCACTGTATCCGCGTCCTCCGGCTCTGTGTACTTGGCGGAGGCTTCAAGCAGGGCAAGGGGGATAAACACATCGTCCTCTTGGAGCGGAAACTCGCCGTAAACCCTTACGCGGATAAAGTTACTGTCCTTGCCGTATTTGATTATGTTGGCTTCGATGTTCTCTCTGTTCGTCCTCGGGCTGTCAAGTGCGTTTACAACGTGGCATTTATACATATGCCGGTCTTGTGTATGGCTATCGTGGAAGGTGCCAGATGTTTTTGTCGGATTGCCGAACATGGCGATTTTATTGTTTTCGCCGGACAGCGTGCCGAGTATCGCCTCCATAATCGGCTCGGCAACACCGGAGGCTTCGTCTATGAGAAACAGCATATTCTCTTCGTGGAAACCCTGCATATTCTCCGGCTTAGTGGCGGTTCGCGCAACCGCAAACCAACGCTTTTCCATACCTACCATGTAGATGTAGGTTTTCGTCCATTTCAGAATAACCGACAGTATTGGGCTTCGTGCTTGCCATTTCGCAACCTCAGACCACAGGACATCATGCAGTTGTTGACGTGTCGGAGCGGTGGCGACAACGCGCGAAAACGGAAAGCAGCTCAAAAACCATAACAACAAAGCGGCCTCAACGCCTGTCTTACCGACGCCTTGACCGCTTCGTACCGTTACCCTGCGATTATCCGCTACATTTTGTGCAACTTCCGCTTGCCAAGAATCGGGCTCGAATTGCAACACTTCACGGAAGAATATAACAGGGTTCTTTTTGTATAGCTGTTGCCGTTGTGTAAAGAACTCTACTCTATTCAATCTGTCCCGCTCCTTCCGTCAATGCTATTATCCAATCATCGGCAAGCGTATTCCCTTTGGTACCGTTTTTGCTCTGCCTGATTTTATTAAGTGCCTCTATACACCGGGTCTTTTGCGACTGCACACGGGTTAATTCGTTATGAGCTTTCAGTATGAGGTCGCTGTTCTCGACCGTTGTTGTGCTGATGTTAATATCGCGCCCGGGTAATTTGCCGCCCGAATCAATCTTAGCTTGCTGCCGTTCGTTATATAACGCTTTCGCTTCGGAGCGTTCTTGCTCATTTCCATCAAACTCGCGGCGGCGTTCATTTCGATTCACCGTACCGACTATAAGGCCGTGGGTATCTTCTCCACGCCGCCCGAGGCTTTGTATTTTTTGAATAAGCCAACGCTCCCGAACGGTCAAGAGTGCAATTTCTTCTACCAGCTGTTCTTCTTCATCGCTTGATACGCTTTCGTAAACTTCCTTGTCTTTTCCTTCGAGAAGGTCATCAAAAGGCTTTGCATATATACCATGTTTTTCTGTGTTTTTGTTGCGGAGAGGTGCACCGCCGCCGGGATTGCCCTCGGCATTTTTGTTGCCCTTGGGTGCACCTTTTTTCTTCTTGGTTTGTGGAGCGTTTTTAAGTGGAGCGTTCCCCTTATCGCAAGTGGAGCGTTCCCCTTGTTTATTTTTAGATGTTTGCTCCGACGATTCCTGCTTATCCCAACCGTCAACAGATTTCCATTTACGTACTTTTGAGGGAGTAACGCCAAGCCGTTGTGCGATTTCTACAAGTTTCATTGAACCTTTGTTCTCTTTGTACATCTGCTCCGCTTTTATACGTTCTTCGCTTTTCGCTCTTGGCATTTACCTCCCTCCCTTTGGTGATTTGAGTTTGTTTTGCCTTCGCCAATAGTCAGCGGTTAGATTTCGAGCGTTTCGCCGTTTGTTTTGGTAATAATTGTCAAACAATAGTAAGCACTTCGGCGGAACTATACGGGGTATCCTTTTTAACCATCATCATCAAAAAGTCCTCTTTCGAGAAGTCGGACAGTCTAAAAATTTCCTCCGGCTTCATTCCGAGTTGTTTGCCGATTTCTTCTACATTCTTGCCTTCACCCATTAAACGCCGTATGATTGCTTTCATGGGTTCGAGTAAATGCGTACCCCTTGCGCGGTTATGCGTTACCGTTCCGTAGATGTTCCCGCTCTCGTCTGTATGCTCCACAATGACAACAGGAACTTTGCCGCCGAGTTTTGTACGCAGCGGTTCTTCTCCTGCAACCGTCCAACGGTGGAATCCGTCAATGATTGTCATGTCCGGGCGAACGACGATGGGTAGCGTCCATCCATTTGTAATGATGGATTGAGTGAGTAGTTGTAAATTCTCGCGGCTGACACGGTTGGGGTTGTAGTCATTAGCCTTTAGCGTACCGTGAGTGACCCATTGCAATGTGTTCAGCGGGTCAAATATCTTTTTGCTCATAGCACAGTCACCCCCTCCTGTGCCTTTTTTGCACTTACGATATAACGCCCGTATATTCTGTTGAACAACGAACGATATGTCCTTAGTTTCGGGTCGCCGCGAACAAGACCGTCGTAAATCTCCCGGAAGTCGCGTTGGTCTCCAAAACTGCTGATTTGCATAAAGAACATTCTATACCGTTTTGCCACGTTCAGCTTTGACGGAGTTGTGAAGTTGCCTTCCATATCCGCAAACATGGCAATAAGGAGTGATTTGTAGTCCTTATCTTCACCCGCCCCTTCGAGTTTCTTCCTGTTCTTGGTCCGCCGTCCAAACATTTCACTGTCCCAATACATCGCGGCAAGGTAAGCGTTTGGTTCACGGAGCGTTATGCGATCCATTAAATCGGGATAATACTCGTTCATCTGTACAAGGCTTTTGGCGGAGTCGATAGTGAAGAACTGTGATATACGCAGTGCGTTTTTACTTGTACCGGATTGCCATAGGTAGAGGTATGCGTCGGGGATTTCTACCTTCTGTTCAAGTAGGTATTTCCATACATCGTTGTTCGACCAGTCGTAAATAGGGAATACCTGTCTTTTGCTTGTTACCGACCGCCCTGACATCGTCATTGTCGCAAGGTTCTTTAGACGTTGGATTGATTCTGCGGCCCGTATGCCAACCATTGTGATTCCGTCCGCACATAGGCGCGGCAGAAAGTCTTGGTAGAAGTCCTTTCGGGCTCTTAGCATCGGGTGACTGCGAATAGCAAAAGAGGGCGGCCGGCGTATCCAGACGTCCTCTTTTTCTCTGTCCCAACAAATATATGATTCATCTTCGGTCAGTTCGTTAAAGCATGAGAAGTGTTTTACCTCAATGCAGTACCAATCGAATGCAGCGCCAAGCGATAAGAATTTGCGGCGCCAGGTCATTACAGATTTTTCTATGCACGGGTAAATCCCTTCTTCGTCTATGAAGTGAACACTCAATCGGTCTGCCCGTATCTCGCCGCGGAGTATAAGGTTCACTACAACCTGTGCAAGTGCAAGGCTGTCTTTTCCTCCGCTAAACGACATATAAACGGGTACACCGTTGTTGAATATGTTTTTGATGCGCTGCTCTGCCGCCGCAACAACATCTATTCCTGCTTTACATCTCTTTATAGCCAAATTGTTTCTCCGCACTTAGGACAAGTTACATACCTTTTTACATCGGTTGTTTCCTCTGCGGGCGGCTCTGCAGAGGATTCGTCCGCCCCGCCGTTTGAATTTTCGACGGTTGTAATAATTGCTTGCTTTTTTTCGCGGGCGACTTCCATATCGGCTATGTCGTTTGCTCCAATCGTGCCGTACTCGCTAATTCTTTGTGATACTTCGTCGGCGGTGGCTACCATTGAGCGGAGTATTCCCTCGTCAAAGCCGGGTATGTCGAAATCGTGCTTTAACTCGTCGAGAAATTGGTTGAAGGTGTCAAGGTTGTCTATGCCCAATCCGAAGATTTTGTTGTCAGCTATCATCAATTTCTTTTTCTGATTTTCCGTCAACCCTTCGACCTTGTAAAAGTCGCCCTCTTTCTTTTCGAGGTGTATAAGTGTTTCGTATAGTCCAACCCCTGCCATAATGACGTTGTTTTCGTCTATGACAATGGGGCGTATCTGCCCGAACATCTTTACGCTTCGTGCAAATTCCTGTATCTGCTTTTCGGTGTGTATTCGCACGTTGCGCTCGGGCTTGGTAATTTTCGAGAGAGGCAGTTTAATCGTTTTCACTTTGCCACCCCCTTCAGGAAGTGGCGTGCGCTTTCGATTTGTTCCGCCGCACCGATTACGATATTCGGGTCAATGCCGTATATTTCGCTCCATCCGTTTTCCACCGAGCCGGTCCATTGACGTGCCGGCCACGGGTGTGTTCCGCATAAATAGCCTTTTTCCCAGCCATAAATTGGCGGCATAGCTATTTCGTGATAATGAATATATGCGAGTATGTGTTCGTGCTTCCAGTCTGCCAGAGGCGAATACCGCGTTACTCCATAACCATCTGTGTAACTGTCAGAGCCTTTGCCGACATAGTTCCCGTCAGCTCGGCGACGTCCAAGCAAAAGAAGGTCGAGTTTGTGCTTTATAAAGTAAAGCCTCTGTGCCTTGTGCTGTACATTCGAGAACCACGGTGCCGCCGATGCGCTGTTTTGAGGAAACAACAAGTCGATGTGCTTTAACAGCCATGCCATGCCAAGTCCTGTGTTGACTATCTCGCACCCTGCCGGTTTGTTCTCGTTTATCCAGTCCATAAAAGCAGGATATTCGAGGCCGCACACGCCGATCATGCTGTCGGTGATTCCGGCACGTTCGCACAAATGACCGAGCACAAGGCTGTCTTTGCCGCCACTCCATGCGTATGCGGCTTTTTTGCCATACGTTGCTTTTTGGATTTTTTCTACAGTTTCCTGTGACAATTTTTCGAGTTCGTCACGGCTGACAAGACTTTCGATATTTGCCATCGCTTCAAGCCATATGCTGTTCGGCATACGTTGTTTACGTTTCATATTCATTTGCTCCTCCGCTTTCTCTTATCTCGAATAGTCAAGATTATCGAAACGGTAAGCATTGCCAAAACAACGAATGTCCGTGCGGACGCCATCATCGTCCATATGCCGAGAAAGCCCATCGGGATAACGAGCTGCCATGCGGCGAGAGCTGCGATGTTGAGCGTAATTCCGAGCTTGCGGCCGAAACAGATGTAAATGCTGTAAATGAATCCTGTCACGGTCGAGAACGCCACCAGCGTTACAAGGAACGCCCTTATGGTATTCAGAAACGGGTTAAACGTGGTCCACGCCAATAAAAACGTGAACGTGAGATATGCACCGAACAGCAGTCCGCCCATGACGAACACACGGCGGATTTTGATTTTCTTCGTGCCGTCCGTGTTTTTGTCGTTGTAGTCGAATATCTCATAGAAGAACGGGTACATAAACGCCCCGGGCAGGAGCAGGAAAAACCTCTCAAATCCCATGCCCAGGTTATCAAGCCCGAGCTGGAGAGGTATCATATTCCCACGGGAGTAAATGATTGCCAATGCTGTTATTATAATACCGAGTGCGTAAACTATCGCCCATGATGTATGCCCAGCCAGTACGTTCCGTATCATTCCGCGTATTATCAGTAAAACGATAAATATCGCCGCAAAAGTGAAAGCCAACACCATGCCAAAAGTTTCGGTAAGCGGTGTCGGTTCGAATATCGTCTGTACTCCGCTGAGGTTCACCCACAGATTCATAATGCAGAGCAAGCCGAAGACATACCTCATGATCCTACTGCGAAACATTTCACGCGCCTTTGGTAGAGCGGAAACGACCAATCCAAACACAATGCAGGCGAGTGTATTTCCTACTGCCCACATAAGGAAGGGGATAATGCCGTAAGTTTGAGCTGTTTGGATTCCCACCATCAGAGAACCCACGCCGGCCCATGTTGCCGCTATCGACATTGAGTAAAATAGCGACGGGTTGTTTTTAAATTTGCTTGTTAATCTTGAAAACATTGCGTTTTCCTCCTTATAGCAATATCCAATTAAAAAGTTTATAAAAAATCAAGTAAAAATTCTCATATATGATTTTTACGCAGATTTTTTATCAACACTTTTATTGGATATTGATATTATATATGTTTCCCTCACCGTCAGTCATTGGCGAAATAACAGCCGGTAGGGTTACACCGTGTCAAGGAGCGAACACGGTGCTACATTATACCAATAGCCAATTAAAAAGTTAATAAAAAATCAAGTGAAAATTCTGATATACGGTTTTCACGCAGATTTTTTATATTTACTTTTATTGGATATTGGTATTTGCCTCCTTCCAAATAAAATTACCGTCCCCGGCGAAAGGGACGGCAATATGACGTTTCTGATTGCTTTGCATAATAATGCGTATTTTAACTTTACCACACCGAAAAAGGGAAGTCAAGGGACATAGGGGGACATAAGGGGACATTGGGGGACATCTTTTTAGAATTTTATTTCATTTGCTCAAAAAATACCTGTATAATCCTCTTTGCCTGTCTGTAGCTATATCCGACAAGCTGTGCGGCATCGCCGATGGTTTTACCTTCGATGTATTTCCATACAAGAAGTTGCCGAACAACGCTGTCTTCGACAGCTTCTATGTACCGTTCGACGGCATCGCACTCCGCTTCAAGTTTCGTCTTCCTTTCGATAAGCCGCGGTATGGCACGAGAACCATACCCCCTCAGCGTGATAATTTTAGGGTACCCGGTGGAGTAATCTTTCACATAGTCTGCAACAATTTCCTCATCGTTCTCGGCAGACAATATTTGAGCATCCAACATAATGATTTCACGTTGCAAATTTCCATATTGTTCTATTTTTCGTTTAGTCATTTGTTCTTTCATTTGACACGCCGCCTCCCTATGTGGTAAAATAGTCCTTGTGTAGGGAGCTGTCCGACCGTGAGGGAGGGCGGCTTTTTTTATTTAATACTAATATCTGTTTTCATAATTAACTTCCAAATTCCTCAATCTCCACCTCAATGCGTGGATTTTCTCGATCCAATTCAACAGGATTAATATATAACTCCACGCATTTTTTCGTATCGTTTTGTATAATTCCCGCCATGACCAGCCCGTCAAGGATATATTTGTTCGCAGAAATCACATTATCGCTATCCCTACGTAAATTTTGTTCATAAAAAGTGATGGTGATTTTCACACGTCCACTTACTGGGAATAACCTTTGCTGCTTACATACCCAATATACAAATTCGGTGTATCTTTTCTTGAACCTACTCCCCGTCGACCAGTGCGACCTCGCGGCAAATTCAGCTTGATTGCGGCTCGGTAATTTGCCTTTAATGATTAATTTTTGCATGATTTATTCTTGCCTTTCATATTCAACATATATTTTGCAACCCCAATTTCCGCCCACACATCGGGCAGAAATTTATGTTTATAAATTGTTTTTGACAACAATTTGTTTTATCCTTAAACATGATTTTATTTCCGACAACACCGATTGTGAGGTTAAGCTGATTATACATAGTAAAAGGTTGCCGATCACATTCATGACAGGGGCTTGATTCATCTATTGAATTTTGTTCGTCATAATTGTATTCGCAATCTTCACACTCTAAAAATCTATCAATTTCTGCGTATGGGTAGTTTTCTATAATTCTAAATAGAGTTTTCCAACCGCCGACACCGCAATATTTGCACCCTTTTTGTGTTTCGGATTCGTATTTTTCTAATTCTGTAATTGTTTCTCGAATATGATTGTTTTGTAATTCCCAAACCGATGGTAGGATTTCATCCTTTGGTTTTGCATTTATTGCGTAATTATCCGATATTTTAAGTTGTTTTTTTAATTTATCAACAAGCATTAATATTTTATTTGTTTCCATTAATATCGCTCCAATCTAACCACTGATCGCAATTTCCACAATATGGTGTACGGTTTTTCGCATTTTCTCATAATGAATTCTCTCCTTCTTCGATTATAATTCCTTGTAATACCGAATGTTTTGCCCTGCTGTTCATATAGTCAAGGACGGTTTGATAGCTTGCGTATAACGCTTTGGCGGCTTCCCGAACGCTCCGATACTTCACACCGTTTGCTATGACTTTTCGTGAACGAGAGCGGTGTCCTGTCCGGCGGCCGTGTTCCGCTTGTGTGTAGAGCCGAAGATTATCAGCTGAGCAATTAAGCGGATCTCCGTCTATCACCTCGACATAATCGCCGTCGCAATATTCGGGGACAAAGTGCCTCGCAACGAGATTTTTAAGAGTGTATTCTTTTTGGTTTATTTTTACTGTCGCCTTGCCTCTCTTTATGTAGACGGCGGCACGGCTTTCGATATAGCGGACCTTGCTCGTCTTAAATACAGCGCCGTCCTCACGCACAGAATAGTAGAATCGCTTGCCCTCGCATATACGAGAGTGTAGCATTAAGTCTGTTTTCGTCAATTCCATCGCACCCTTCTTAACCGATATTCTGCTGTCCCCAACGGATTTGGAATTGTCCGTCCTCATCCTTTTCACGAACCATAAGCATATTAAAAAGCTCATAATCAATGCCGAATTTTTCCAAAACTTCCTCGTTTTCCGGTACCTGGTCTTTCATAAAGAGATTCAACTTTTCTTTATTAACGACCATGTGTAGCAGATTGCTTTCGATGCTCCCCGCGTATGTGACAAAGTGTATTTCCTTTTGTCTTGTTGAGTTATACCGCACAAAACGGAAATACCATTGACTCATGCTCGCGTTGTTCCAGTGAAGCTCCGGGATGATTGCCTTGTCAATAAAATCAGCGTTGATACTGCATGATAGGGATTGTTGTGTGCAAAGCAGTATTCCATTCCTCGTCTTTTCCAGTTCCGCAAGGACATTCTTCCTCTTTTTCAAAGTAGTGCTGTCGCCGGTAACGATTACAACAGGGCGGTCCGGCATAGCTTTTGCAATAGCCGCAGCGTAGGTGTTCAGCGTTGCGATGTGTCTAACGCCAATCGCGGCACGGGTGTCGTCCCATTTTTTGAGAAGACTTATAACGGCTTGCTGTTTCGCCGGCGTTCCGTCCCCATAATCGCTCATGCTGTCGGGAGCGGCACATATGCGAAGAAGCAAGGTAATTTGTTGAATTAGCCTCAACATGGAATCTTTGCGGCTGTTCCCGGTGGAGCTGAAATACTGCCACCTCATTCGCTCAAACTCTTTAATCGCTTTGCCGTAGATGGCACGGTCATCGTCTGTAAAGTCCACGTTATGCTGAATGATGTCGTATATCTGCTTGCCGGTCACTTCCTCAAAGGTACGGGTGATAACCGTTTTGTCGAGTATTCTCTTTAAGTCGTCAGAGTTGTAGATGTCCTGTGTCTTTTGCCCTATGCCGAATACCGTCACCTTTTCCGGTAGATGTGCGGCCGCGAAAAGGGAATATCCCTTCTTGTACGGCGGGAACGGCTTTCCGGCATCGTCATTGTAAATTTTGTTGTGACTGCTCGAGCCATCCTCATTTTTAACAACCTCATATATATATTCGCTCTCGCAAATCATGTTCTCAGAGTTGTTGTAAAGTAGTTCAAGTTGCGGCCAGAACTCGTTGATGTTGTTTCGGGTGCTTGTGCCGGTCATAAGGGTTTTATAGCGTACTCGACGAAAAACCTCGAGCATTGCCTTTGTCCGCTTAGAATCCATGCTTGTGATAGCATCTGATTCGTCGAATATAAGGCAAATATTTTGCCCTTTCATTTTGATGTATTTGCTCAGATGTTTTCTGTACTTGCTAACCATGTCGAGGGTTATGAGGGTTATTCCGCCGTCTTTCAATCCGTCAATATTCTTCGCTCGCAGTATCAGTGTAGACTGTATTCCAAAGTCGGGCAGAACGTCCGCCCAATTGTTTTTAATTGAAATTGCCGTCGATACAATAAATACTTGACGCACTTTATTGTGTTGTAGTCTATATAAGGC
>Ga0099364_10007400_pt1 | contig 15681 bp, 14 predicted proteins | sample TergutTh196P3_FD_73070 | JGI IMG/M metagenome (GOLD analysis project Ga0099364, IMG submission 73070) | Microcerotermes parvus P3 segment gut microbial communities from Pointe-Noire, Republic of the Congo - Th196 P3 | ecosystem: Host-associated > Arthropoda: Insects > Digestive system > Gut ...
ATTACGGAGTATAATTTTATCCGAATCAACGGAAATTAATTTTCCCGAAGACCAGTCCGAAATATCTATCCGGTAACATTTTATTTCCCTGCCTATATAATGCTCAAACTCCTCTGTGTACTTTATAAGCCGGTCTATGCCGGGTGAAGACACTTCCAGGTAAATTTCCCTCCCGGGAAAAATTAACTCAAGCCTTGGTGTAACGGCTCTGTGTACTCTGGAACAATCATCCACCCCTGTTACCCTATCATCCCTCCCTGAATGCTGCACAATAAGCTTAACCTGGACATTACCCAGTGGTTTTGCTTTACTCGCTCTGAAGACAGAAAGTTCAATTAAGGACATTCCCAAACCCTTTATGACAGGAAGCAGTGTATCGTAGATTTGCCTGTCCTGATCACTCTTTCCGGCTCTCTTTAAACTGCTCTCCCGGGTTTGCATTCCTAAGTCTCCACAAAAAATCGAAAAAAAAGGGTACCCCTGAAAGGTCCCTTTTTTAATGGATCCTGATAATTGTCACTTTTAATGTAACATTTTATTTATTTTTTGTCAATGGGAAAAATGTCTGTCAGCAAAGTCCAGAAATCTTTTCCAGTCATCCTCATCCATATTATGCTCACCCGGTAAAATATGATAAGCCAGATTACCGCTGATTACAGCAGTATCAGATTCCGGTAAATTTTCAAAGGGGGCATCAGTTTTACCGTATAGCCCAAATACCTTTTGCGCCTGCTTTATGGATTCAAACTCCGCCCTGGGGTCACACCAGCTGTCCTGGGTTCTGGAGTTAACATATAGCAGCCTCGGGGCAATCAAACCCAAAAGCATATGCTGATCAAAGGGCATGGTATCTTCCTGATCCCGGTACTTTTTATAGTTTTCACAGAACCAGTAATAAAATCTCTGGGTTATATCTTTTATATGTTCCCCGGTTTTCCCCCTGGTAATTGCAGTCCCGGTACAGCCTGAGCAGCTGCTAATAACTAGTGCTATTCTCTCATCCTGTGCTCCGCACCAGAGGCTGGTTTTACCGCCCCGGGAATGACCAGCGATGCCGATTTCTCTGCCGTTTATATGCGGATCGGTAACCAGGTAATCTACCGCCCTGGACATTCCCCATGCCCAGGCTGTTACACTGCCCCAGGTATTTCCCTGCCTTTTTCCGGAATAATCGGGAAAGAGCCTGTGGAATTTTGTATTAAAGCCTTCCTCATAATCCGGGGCAATTTCCTGGGTGATAATAGCTGCAGCAGCATATCCCCTGCTTATAAGGTATTCTGCCGGCCAAAACTGGGAAACTGTATACCTGGAGGGGTCTGCATCACCCAGGGAACGGTTAACAAGGGTTAAAAAAACAGGTGCTGGTTTTTTTTCTGCAGTGACAGGTACAAATAAATAAAAAGGAAAGGTAAACTCCCTGTCTCCGCGTTTTACTGTAATCTCAATAATTTTCCGGATTGCTTTGCCTTCCATGAAACCGCCGGATGTTTCTGCAACCCTGTGGGAAACTACCAATGATGATTCATCCGGAATTATACCGTATACTTCGTTGCGAAAAAGATCCAGGATTTCCTTTCTTTCTTTTTCCCAGTTTTCCTTTGTCAGCTCTCCCTTGGTAAAGGGCGGAAGGGTTTTGTATTCGTAATTGCCGGTCATCTTAATCTCCTTGGTATAGAAACTTATTGGGAATTATTCCCTGTCTCTAATATACCTTAGAAAATCAAAAAGAGCCATACAAAGTAAAATAGTAATTCCGGTAGAAAATGCAATGATTCGCAGAATACGTCCCTCAGTATACTGGGGTCTGGCAGGGAAAAAAACTTCCCCGGCGGAAATTCTGGTATTGTGATTCAGGGCAAGCCCCACTATGCGGATAAATCTTTCCTGCTCTGTAGCATAACCCTGTTCCCTGGCGTAGAGTGCAAGGTAATCCCTGTCATAGAGCAATAAATTCATGGTATCTTCCAGTTCACGGTTAATTAATCTTAAGCCATTTATGTTTTCTTCAAGTTTAATTTGTTCATTTACAAGCTGCCGGTAAGCTAAAATGCCGCCGGGACCAAAAACTACTGCCAAAAGCACATACATTAGCAGGCTGGCCCAAAGAGCAAAGAGATATTTAACCGCTTTCATTGCTTTGATTTACGGTATTTTTATGCTAATCTTTAGAGGCAACTTGACAACAGGAAAAATTAAAGGCTACCATACCATAGTGCAGAAGACCAAAAAACATTTTATTGATACTGCGAAAACGCCGATAATGCTAGTGTATACTCTGGAATTATTATGTATTTTTGTATATGCGGGAGCAGGTAATGGCAAGTGAAAAAAAACCGTCACTTTATGTTGACCGGGGAACAATTGGTTCACCTGATGAATTGGATGAATACGGAGTTTGGGTAAAAAGCGAACCCCAGGAAATAGGGTTTGATTCAGTTGAATCTGATGATTTTGATCTTCCCCTAATGGAAGAAGGTTCAGACTTTGACATCCCCGAAATCGATGAATTCCCCGATTTTGAAACTCTTGAAACTGAAATATCTACCTACTATGCAAAAAACAAAGATCTCGAATTCATGGATGACGATAGCGCCGTAGGCGACGACCCCAGCTTCGAAGAAGATAGCGCCGTAGGCGACGACCCCAGCTTCGAAGAAGATAGCGCCGTAGAAGATGATGACCTCAGTGTTTTGGGTGATTTTAGCTTCGAAGAAGACGAACTCAGCGCCGAAGGCGACGAACTCAGCGCCGAAGGCGACGACTTAAGCATTGAAGACGACCTTAGCATCGAAGATGACACCAGCATCGAAGAAAACGGGTATGATGAAATAAGCCTCGATGACCTGGTGGGACCGATACATACCGTATCTGAGCAGGAAACTTCCGCCTCTACTACAAGCTCAGAAAACCTTTCAAATCAATTATTGCGTAAAATCGCAGATGAACTTTCCTCTATCCGTACCGAATTAACCAGCTTAAAAAGAGAATTTTCTGTGATGGGTACAGGTCAGATAATATCAGAAAGTGATGAGAAAATTGCTCTAACCAGTGATGAGATGGATGATATAATCAATACTTCAGAAATTACCGAGGAAATAACTGAGGAAATCGCCGAAAATTTCGGCGAAGAATTCAGCGAAGAGATAAGTGAAGAAGCACCGGATATTTCTGGCATAGACATACCTGAAGACATACCCGAAGACATAGTTGAAGAATTAAACGAAGAAATAACTGAAGAGTTCTCTGATGAAATAACTGAAGATTTAAGCACTGATATTACTGAAGATATTTCATTTGAAGATTTCACTGAGGAATCTCTTGCTGAGGAAGTAAGCGATCTGGATTTATCAGTACTGGAATCAGACGATGCAGAACAGGCAGAATCTATTATTGATGATCCTGAAGTACCTGTACTGGAAGCTCTGGATGCAGAGGAACTGGATCTCACTGATTTCGGAACTTTAGAACTGGTAGAGGATGAAGAAACAGCTCCGGAAACAATAGAATTCACCGAAGAAATCGATTTGGAAAGCCTTGATACTGAAGAACTTGAACCAATTGAACTCAATATTGATGACACCGAATTTGCTGATCTTGAAAACCTTGAGGCAGATGATGAGTTTGAATCTCTGGATGTACTTGAAAATGTTGAAGAAAATTTCGAAAATAGTGACTCTTTTGAAAATGGTGACGCCTTTGAAAACGGCGACACCTTTGAAAATGGTGAAGATACATCGCTGATACCGGAAGCACTTGAATTAAACCCTGATGAATTTCCGGAAATTGATGTTGTTGACTATGTTACAGATTCAGAAACAGAACTGAACACTACAGCTGTTTCAAGCGGATTGGACATTGAAACTTCGGTTTCTGCATCAGATGAAACAACTGATATTTCCCCTCAGCTTGTCAGTGAACTAAAGGCAGTGCTTTCCTATATGGATCAGCTTCTTGAGTCACTTCCGGATGATAAAATCGAAGAGTTTGCCCGTTCTGAACACTTTGATACATACAAGAAATTGTTTAAGGAACTGGGACTTGTATAATGGGTCTTTTAAGCAAGGCATCTTCTGCAGATATATACTCTGACGAAGAAGGCGGCATTGAACATCTGGATTCTTTAGGATCTTTGGATTCTATTGAATCCAAGATAAGTTACATTAAAAACGCATATAATATTCTTAACTGCATTATTTTTAGTACCCAAAAAAAAGGGAAAATATCCGAAAAACTCCAGGGAATTATTAACAGAAACGGAACTGTTATTCCGCTGGAATCGGGTAATTCCCTGGTTCTCCTCAAGGGCAGTATAGACAGGGAGTTAATTTGCCACAGGCTTTCCAATAGCTTAAATATTAAACCTCTTATGTCATTTGAAACATCAAAAATTGAAAGCCTCATGAAACATATAGGGAAGGTATAAATCAAATCACTTCATTCATTGTACAATCCCGGTCTGGAAGCAGAAAAATATATTAATTCCCTTGTTATTAATGAAAATCCCTTATTTTTTATTTTAATTGAACCCGGGCAGGGATATCTTTTTAAACCAATAAAAAATAAATTCCCCCAGGCAAAGATTATTTCCCTGCATGCAAAAGATCATCCTTCATATACAGAATTGGAACCTGATGCATTCTGGTATCCTGATGCCGGTATACCCATCATTGAATTTCTTGAAAAGGAAATCCCGGAATGTGAAGCAAAAAATATTCAATTAATAGAATGGCGTCCGGCGTTATCAATGTATGGCAGGGATTATTTATTATTAATTGAGGCAAGTACCAGTTTTATCAAGAAAAATGATGCCAATTTCAGAACTATAAAGGCATTTGGTCAAAGATGGTACAAAAATTTTATGAAAAACCTGAATATAGTACAAAATATCATACATCATGAAGTTATTTCTATACCAATTTTGGTTACCGGTGCAGGTCCGGGGCTGGAAAATTCCTTCCCGATAATAAATCAACATAGAGATAATATTTTCATCCTGGCATCTTCTTCATCCTGCCCAGCTCTTTATGCCAGGAATATAAAACCTGATATGATAATAAGCACAGACGGGGGAAACTGGGCAAATTATCATCTTTTTGAATCTTATAGAAACTCCTGTAATTTGAACCTGGCAGTAAGTCTTACCGGAATATTTCCTTCACAGTTAAACAATAGCCCTGTTTTGATTTTAAGCGACAGAAGTTTATGGCAGACTCTGATACTCGAAGAACTTCGTATTCCACATATAAAATTAACCCAGAGAGGAACTGTTACAGCATCTGCTTTGGATTTGGCCTTTTTCCTGGGCAGAAGTAATGTATATATTGCCGGCATGGATCTGGATAATAACGATATACGCTCCCATGCAAAGCCCTACGGCCTGGATTTTTACCTGGAAAACAGGGAAAAGAGATTAAACCCGGTTTACTCTCAAGTTTATAAAAGATCAGGAAACCTAAGGGACGGAGGCAGTTATAAAATTTATGCTTCATGGTTTAAAAACCAGCTGTCTTCATACCCCGGGAAATTATTCCCTCTGGGTAACAATAATCCTCTTTTTGGTGAGCTTTCTTTGCTTTCGCTGGAAGGAAATAACAGTATAAATAAAAATAAATTTGCCACAGAAAGAATTAATACAGTTAACCTGCAGGAAAGAGCAGTAAACATTTTACAAAAAAGAATCAAGGATAAATCTCTCTCAAAAATTCTAATCAGTGAATTAATTTATCTGCTTTTCCCCGGAGAGAACAATATAAATAGCGATGATCTTATCAGAGCTATAAACAAGGCAGCCTGATGGAAAATCTCAGCTATCCTGCTTCGAATTGCAGAAAATATGAATTTATTACTGCAGCTTCAGGAGATATGGTGCCTGCAATACTGGATCCTATGGGGAATTCCTTTCCGCTTCACTCTACTGTAAACCCCAGAAGAGAGGCAGAAAGATTAATCGGCACCCTGGAAAATGAGGGATTTCTGGTTTTTTTTGGTCTTGGAGGCGCATTTTATATTGATGCCGCCCTTAAAAGAGAAAAAACATCTCAGATTCTCTTGATTGATTTTGACCAGTCTTCTATCAGTGGGCTTATCAATCAAATTAATAATGCAGAACTATTTAATGATCCCAGGCTGACTTTACTTTTGGACCCGGATGAAAAAGATATACAAGAGAGGATAATAAGTTTATATAAACCTGCAATCCACGGAGGGATCAGATTAATACCCCTTCGTGCCAGAACAAATATTGACAGGGATCTTTTTAACAATGCAGCATCAATCGTAAATAAAGCCATAGAAGCAGTTTCCTCGGATTTCTCTGTACAGGCTCACTTTGGTAAAAGATGGCAGAGTAATATTATTCATAACTTGAAAAAAGCTGCTTCATGTAAGGGAGAACTCCCTCAGTTAATCACATCGAGAAAAAAGGCAGCCGTATGTGCGGCAGGTCCCTCCCTGGATAAACAGCTTCATAGACTGAAAGAAAGGGAGTGCTTCATTATCTCCACAGATACCAGCCTGGGAACATTACTGGATGCAGGAATTAAACCGGATGCTGTAATTTCCATTGACTGTCAGCACATAGGTTATTACCACTTTATGAAAGGTTTTCCGGAAGATACATACCTCTTTTTGGATCTCGTAAGCCCCCCTTCGATGTCTTCCCTTTCAGAAAAAACCATATTTTTTTCCGGTAACCACCCCATGGCAAGGTATGTATCTGCGCATTTAATACAGCTCCCTGAAGTAGATATCTCTGGCGGAAATGTAACTTATGCGGCTATTTCCCTGGCAGAACAGCTTGGCGCGGAAGAAATTGAACTCTATGGTGCAGATTTTTCATTCCCAAACGGGATTTCCTATGCCAGGGGAACATATATTTACCCTTACTTTGAAAAAAAGCAGAACAGGTTTCAGAGCCTTGAATGCCAGGCATCTCATTTCCTCTATCGAACAGAACTTAAAAAAATTGATAAAAATGATTCATGGTATTATGAAAGCCCAATATTAAAATTCTACAGGGAAAAGCTTGAAGAAAAAATAATGAACATGGAAGCAAAATTGATCCCTGCCGAAGGGGAGGGAGCAAAAATAAAAACCAAGGAAACCCCATATAAAAATATCCAAGATAGAGAAACTTATTCCTATGGCAAAATAAAAACCAGTATAGATGATTTTTTAATTTCGTATAAAGACAGAATTAAAAATTCCGGGCATGAAGAGGATCTCCTCACTACCCTGCTTCCCCTTGCAGCATATTACAGAGCCAGAAATAATGAAGCATCATTTAAAGAGATTCATGAGGAAGCAGTTAATTATTCAATCAAAAAAATTAACAGTATCATTGACAATAAAATTGATAATTAATCCCAGATTATTCCGGCATAGCCGACAAATGAGGATGGAATTACAGTTTCTGCATCACAGCTTGTACCATAAGCCAAAAGTTTTGCATTTTTTTGCTGACATGAATTAAACCCCAGGAGCCCCAGCACAGCTCCTACAGAGCAGCAGGATAAATCCTTCAATGCCCTTTCCAATACAAGCTCAGCTGTTCCGGAAATGACAGCATCGATAAATGACCTGTCATTCACGTTTTTTACCCAGTCATAAGCCATTTTACCGCTTCCTTGCGGGGAAAAACCATAATTATCCCCATAATGTGTCAGATCAGCTGAGGCAATTATATTGATCCTCCTTCCCAGTGCGGAGGCAGTATCATGCAAAATCACACCCGCTTCAAAGGAGCTCATATCCCCGGGAAACCTCATGCATAGTATATTTTTGTCAGGGAAAAAATAATGAACCATTGGTAAAAGCACTTCCACAGTATTGTCTCTGTAGGAATCGGGGATGAAATTTATTTTCTTTCCAAGCTCAGAAATTAAATCCATGTCTGTCATTAAAACCCCAAGGGGAGTTCTGACACCTTCTTCTGTAGTCAAAAGAAAGGGATTACCCTTCGCCAAATGTCCTCCGATAATAACAATAGTATCTGCATCGGGATTTAATGAAGAAATGGCCTCCCCTGCAATATTGCCTGAATAAGACCAGCCTGCATGGGGAGAAAGAGCAAGATTTGCTGAAGAAGAATTTTTGCCGTTTAATTTAATTGAAAAGGGTAAAAGAAATTCTTCAATTCCTGTTTTATTTTTAGGATACCAGGGATAAGGAAGGATCATTTCTTTAATCTGCATGAATCATTCTAGCACGATAAAGGCAGATCGTATATAATCGCATAAAAGGAAATTATTATGAATTTTACAGCTAACCGGACAGCTTCGCCAGGCTCCATTTTCTCTTCTGTAGTGGCTGCCCTGTGTATTTTGATATATATTGCTGCTATTGCCTTTGGGGCTGTCAGAGTTTTTATGAATATGAGTGAAAGACAGAACCTTGCAAAGGCAGAATTTGACATAATTGCAGACAGGGCTGTAACAGCCTCAGTATTCCTTGGCTTTATGACTGAGGCATACCAGGAGTCTATTACTGACTTCCTCCGCAGTTCCAGAACTCCTATCCTCGGGATCATCATTACCGGCCCCATGGGCGATTATGCCTTTGAAAGATCACCCGGAAGCGGCATAGTCTGGAGCGGGAATGTCCCCAGATTAAGAAGCGGCGCCGGATTTCCCGGGGAACCCTTCTACCTCCCCCTAAGAATAGACGGGCAGAGATCGGTAAATATATATGCCATTTATAGTATTATAGACTATAACTTCTTTGTCAGTGTTTTAAGAGACACACTCACTGCGGTTTTAATTGCCCTGGGAGCTGCTTTTATTACACTCATGGTAGAACTTATCCTAAAACGCAGGAATCAGGGTGTGAGTGCTGCTCAGGCAGCTAAACCTAAAGCAGGTGTTTCTGTACGCGAAGATCAACCAGTCAAGGGTCAATCCACTAATAACCAATCAATTTATAAACAGTCAGTATACAGCGAATCAGCATACAGCCACCATGAACTATATATTCATGAAAAACTTGCAGTTGTCTTAAATAGCTGCACTTCCCAGGGAAAAGACCTCTCTGTAATGGTGGTACAGATAAACGGCAGTATTAACAGCAGTGACTATACAGAGTTTACAGAAGCTGCAATCGGATTTTTCTCCCTTAATGACTCAGTTTACGAAAAGGAAAATAACGGCATATATGTCTTTCTCCCCGGAATGGATCTGGATACTGCCATGGAAAAATCCGAGGAATTCCGCAGCAGCCTCACAGATCTGATGCCGGATTTCATCTTTGACAGATCCTTACTGCATATAGGCATTAGTTCCCGGGGCACAAGGGAGATAAATTCAGAAAGGCTCCTTCTGGAAGCAGAAACCGCCCTGGAAAAAATTGCCGAAGATCCGGAATCTCCCACTGTGGGTTTTAAAAACGACCCTGATAAATACAGGGAGTTCATTAAAAAAACATACATTTAAAAAAGACAAGACATGTTGGTTCATGGGCTTCTTATTTAAATGTAAGTTAAACTAATTTATAAAAATGCAGCTTGCAGCTGGCACAGCCTTTGGCAATAGTATCAGTAAGAGAGAGTTTATACCCCATGGCCTCCGCTATGCCCCTGTCACCTTCCATGGCTATATCACAGAGGAGATCGCAGGTTTCATCATCAAAGCCCAGTTTTTTCCAGGCAGATACAAGTGCGCAGTAGTGGAACTCTATTCGTAAATTATCCATGTCTGCTTCTATGGGGTGCATATTAAAAGACCTTACAGCCAGGGACGGGGGAAATACCTCTTTAAACTTTTCCAGGTTCCTAGGATCACTGCAATCTTTTTTAAAGAGTTCTCCGTGAAAATTTCCGCATCTTTTTATGGCACGCCTTGTAATCCCCTCTGCATCCAAACCTTCTTTTTTGAGTTCATCATAAATTAAGCCCATCCAGAGAGCCCTGTGTTCAATCTGTGCCCTGTTTACCATTGCCAGTTCATCAGTCTCGTTTTCTGAATTTTTTATTTTAGACATATATCCTCCTATACACTTAAATTTATAGTCTATTTATTATAAAGTAAAATACACAAAATGGAAAATAAAAAAGCCCTCTCAAAATTCCTTAACCTCACCTCCTCTTACCTTGCCGGCGGTTACAGAAAATTCGATGACCCAATCAACGAATTAAACGAAATAATTGATGGAGAAAGCGATCTCCCCCTCGCCTATCTTATTGATGAGGAAGATTTCACCCTGGATAAAATTTATGAGGAAATTGACGAATGCAGAAACTGCCCCTTGTATGAAACCAGAAACAAGGCAGTCCCCGGTGAAGGAGTCCTGAATCCCAGGGTAATGGTCATAGGCGAGGGACCGGGAGCGGATGAAGACAGGGACGGAAGACCCTTTGTGGGGCGTGCCGGCCAGCTCCTTGATAAAATGCTCTCATCCATCGGGCTTTCACGGGAAGAAAATACCTATATTGCAAATATTGTTAAGTGCCGTCCCCCCCTAAACAGGGATCCAGGTCCGGAGGAGATTTCTGCCTGTATTCCATATTTAATAACACAGATAAAATTATTAAAACCAAAGATTATTCTATGTGCAGGGAGGGTAGCAGCCCAGGCTGTACTGGGAACAAGCCGCGGATTAAATTCCATAAGAGGCTTATTTCATAATTACTGCCCGGATGGAGATGAAGAAAACCCTATTCCCCTCCTCGCAAGCTTTCATCCCAGTGCGATATTAAGGGACGATCAGCTTAGGCGGCCTGCCTGGGAAGATCTAAAATTATTGAAATCTCATCTGGATTCCCTTTAAAAATGCCCTACTTTGACCTCGCCTTTAACCTGCCGTTAAAAAACGTTTTCACATACTATGCAGATGATAAGGGCGAAGCTGCATTTGGGAAACGTGCCATGGCTCCCTTCAGGGGAAGGGATGCTCTTGCCTATATTACAGGTATTAGAGATGAACTCCCGCCTGGTTTAAAAGAAACTGCCTTAAAAAAAATTCACCGTGTAGTGGATAATGAAATTACCTTTGACGAGAAAGACCTGGAAATTGCAAAATGGATTTCTTCTTTTTACTTCTGCGGCATTGGTGAAGCACTGGCGATAATGATTCCCTCAGGGAGAAAGGTAAAACCCCTTGATGATAATATCTTCATCCCCTCATTATCTTCCGAAGACGAAATGGTTTCCTCCCCGCCCCCCCTTTCCGGTGAACAAAAGACTGCCCTGGATGAAATCTTAAAACCATCTTCAAATAAGATGTTTTACCTTTACGGCATTACAGGTTCTGGAAAAACCGAAGTTTTTTTAAGAGCTGCAGAAAAAATGATCAATGAAGGAAAGTCCGTAATATACCTGGTTCCGGAAATTTCCCTTACCCACCAGACCCTGGAAGCAATTAATGAGCGCTTCAGTGGAAGGGCAAGCGTCCTTCATTCAGGGATGAGTCCCGCAGCCAGGCTGAATGAGTGGATGAGGATCAGAAAAGCCGCCGATGAAGAAGACGGAGCAAAAATTGTAATAGGGCCCAGGTCTGCCATTTTTGCTCCTGTAAAAAACCTGGGTTTGATAATTATTGATGAGGAGCAGGATTCATCATATAAATCGGGAAGCACCCCGCGCTACCATGCCAGGCAGGCTGCAATAAAGAGGTGCTCCCTTTCCAATGCAATTTTACTGATGGGTTCAGCTACTCCTTCAATAGAAGCCTGGAAATTAATGCAGGAAGGCACCATAAAAAAACTTGTGCTATCCAAAAGGCTTTCCGGAGGTGAAATCCCGGAGATTATACCTGTGAGCCTTGAGAAGACCCAGGGCTGCCTCAGTGCAGAACTTAAAGAAGAAATACGCATAACGGCGTCTCTTAAAAAGCAGACCATTCTCTTTTTAAACCGCAGGGGTTTTGCCTACTATTACAAATGCAGTTCCTGCGGCTATGAACTAACTTGCAAAAGATGCTCGGTAACCCTCACCTGGTATAAGAGCCGCAATAAAGCAATCTGCCATTACTGCGGTTATTCTACAAACCTTCCCCCTTCCTGCCCGGACTGCGGCTCCCTGGAAACAGGTTTTTCCGGATTTGGCACCGAGATGATTGAAGAGGAGGTAAATAAGGCATTTCCGGAACTTAAAACCCTGCGCATAGATACAGACAGTACATCAAAAAAAGGGAGCCTTAAAAAAGCCCTGGAAGAGTTCAGAGCCGGTAAGGCAGACATACTCCTCGGGACGCAGATGGTTGCAAAGGGTCTTAATTTCCCCGGTGTCGCCCTGGTCGGGGTGGTTCTTGCAGATACAGGGCTTTATATCCCCGACTTTCGTTCCAGTGAGAGAACATTTTCCCTGGTGGTTCAGGTCGCAGGGAGATCCGGCCGCTATTTTCCGGACGGGAAAGTCATAGTGCAGACCCTCCGCCCCTTTGATCCTGCAATAAAAAGAGCCTGCGCCCTGGACATAGAGGGCTTCTTTGAGGAAGAACTCGTTATGCGAAAGGCACTTAACTTCCCTCCCTATACCAGGCTAATACGTTTTACCCTCCGCTCAAAAGATGAAAAACGCGCATCTCTTTCCGCTGCGAGGCTGGCTTCCATTGCACATAATTATTTGAGGGGGGGGACAGAACTCCTCGGTCCCTCTGAATGCCCTGTGGGGATAATTTCCGGCCAGCACAGAAGGCAGGTATTGCTAAGGTCTAAAACCCTGGGTTCAATGCAGGCAGCATGCGGGAAAATTCTGGATGAATACAATAAGGGCAGGGACGGAAAAGTTTTCCTTGAAATTGATGTAGACCCTGTCAGCCTCTTATAAAATCCACCTGCCCCTTCTGTCGGCTCTGTCAATATCACCGTTAAGTTTTCTTAATTCCAGGGCTGCTCTTAAAATTTTAATATAATCCCTCCTGGGAATTTCTTTGGCACCCAGGCTTTCCAGATGATGGGTGAAAGTCTGGCAGTCAATAAACATAAGCTCATCATTAAAAAGAAAATCCGCCAGAGTTAGAAAAGCAGCCTTGCTTGCATTGCTTTTTTTTGCGAACATCGACTCGCCGTAAAAAATATTTCCCAGCCTTATCCCGTAACAGCCGCCGGATAATTCATCCCCTTGCCAGGCTTCAGCAGAATGCGCCCAGCCCAGGCGGTGAAGCTCTGTATACCCGTCGATTACATCCCTTGAAATCCAGGTACCTTTCTGCCCTGGACGGGGAACTTCCGAGCAGGCATTTATCACAGCAGAAAAATCCCCGTCTAGCGTTATGCGATACTCTCCCTTTCTTAAAACTTTTTTCATGGAAGATGAAACATGAAGATCTTCCGGAAAGATCACAAAACGGGGATCAGGTGAATGCCAGATTACAGGCTCTCCTTTTGAATACCAGGGAAACAGCCCCTGCTCGTAGGCGGATAAGAGCATGCCGGGAGATAAATTCCCTCCCCAGGCAACAATGCTGTTATGGGGGGATTTCTCCGGAGGGGGGAAAGAAAAACGCTGATTCTCGCTCAGAAAGGGAAAAGACGGATCGGGACCCTCTGGAACATTCATTAAGTGTTTTTAAACTGCGGCATATAAGCTGCATTCTGTGCAAGCATTTTTTCTGTCATTTCCTTAATTTCGTGAAGACCCAGTACTGCCGATGTGAGGGGATCAAAGGCAACAGCCTGGAATACCTTATGCCTGTCACCTTCAAATGAGGCGTTAACTGCCATTTCTTCGCAGATTGCGCTGGTATGAATCAATGCCGCAAGCTGGTCAGGGAGCTTCCCTGTTTTAATGGGTTCGAGGCCGTGGGGAGATGCCAGGACTGGAACTTCCACACAGCAGTTTTGCGGCAGGTTATCAATTAATCCCTTATTAGGAACATTGCCGTTAAATTTAAAGGGAATACCGTCTCCAAAAGCAGCGTTGAATATATAGGCAGCATATTCATTGCCCCTCTTTAGGTTTACTTCGCTTTGTTCCAGCCAATTGGTAATACTCTGTTCCCAGTTGTCCTTTCTATTGAGGTATACATTTAAAATATAGGCATAAACGCCGGGATTCCAGCCGGTTCCCTTCGTACAGAATTTCTCGATTAAATCCGGTCTCTTTCTGAACCAGGCATTGTACTCAGAATTATGCCCTGAGGACTCTGTAGGATAATAGTCCAAAAGCAAAAACATCTCGTTTCTTACCTGTTCTTCGTTATACCTGAAGGGATCTTTAATTGCCTCCCTGATTAAGGGATAAGCATCCTTCCCCTTCCAGAGAAATTCCGTATAAAAGGCCTGGTGGTTAATTCCCGCGCAGGTATAGGTAATTTCATCGTACTTGGCTCCTATCCACCTTGCCAGCATCTCGGCAGTTCCCTGCACGCTGTGGCATAGACCGGAAATTTTGAGCTTCGGGAAGCGGCTCTGCATCGCCCTGCAGAGCATTGCCATGGGGTTAGTGTAATTCAGGAGCACTGCATCAGGGCAGTATCTTTCCACGTCGGCACAGATCTCCAGCATTACAGGAATAGTCCTGAGTGCCCGGAATATCCCTGCCGGCCCCCTCGTATCACCTACATTTATATCGACCCCATACTGCTTGGGGATCTCTATATCATGGCGCCAAACGTCTACATCCCCGTTGAGTATGGTGCAGAGTACGCCGTCTGCCCCTTCCAGAGCCTCGGCACGGTTTTTTGTGGGTTTAACTACAGCAGCATAATTACCGGCTTTTATTATTTTTTCTACAGCCCTGGTGCTGTACTCCAGGCGTTTATCATCAATATCCATTAGGGCAAAAACAGCGTCGTTAAAAGCCGGGAAGGAGAGAATATCCTTTACAAGGTTCCGGGTAAATTCAAAACTCCCCGCTCCAATAAACGCGAACTTTTTCATACTCACCTCATTCACTTGCGTAATTCGTGAAATAGTTCTGAATTAATACAACAGGTGTTCCCCTGTCACCGCTTCCGCTTATAAGATCGCTCAGGCTTCCCAGAAGGTCGCTTATCATGCGGGGAGTAGTTCCCAGAGATCCCTGCCCCGCAAGTTCCTTGTCTTTTATGCGGATCCTTTCCTTCACTGCCTGTGCCAGGGCCTCCCCCGAGAGACGGGCAAGTTCAGAATCTGCGATGTATTTAATTTTAAGTTCGTTGGGTTTCCCGGCAAGTCCCGGAGTGAAGGCAGGGGAAATAACCGGATCTGCGAGTTCCCAGATTCCTCCCACAGGGTCCTTAAATCCCCCGTCTCCGTAAACCATCACTTCAAAATGTTTGCCGGTTTTTTCCCTTAAAACCTTCTGCAAATCAAGAATAAATTTATCACAGTCCCTGGGAAAGAGTTTTACATTTTCCTCAGTTGCAGTATTCGATCCCAAAAGGCCGTAATGTACATTGTAACCGGAGCCGTCAATACTCTCAGTCATTATATCATCCAGACCCAGCACCACAGAGGCGCCTGCTTTTTTCAGAACTTCCTTTGTACGTTTCCTAGAATGAATATCGCAGCATAAAACATTTTTTGTATAGTTTAAAATATGACGGGGGTTATTGGAAAAAACAATTTCTATATTGCTGTTTAAGCTCTTGTAAAATTCTATATAATCAATCCCTGTAAATTTATGAATGGTTTCATAGCCGAAAATTTTTCTGAAACCCTCTTCGTCGAAGCTGTCAGAATACGGGTTTACTTCCATGTCTTCCAGAATATGGAATTAAACCCGTATTCTGACAGCTTCGACGAAGAGGGTTTCAGAAAAATTTTCG
>Ga0099364_10007401_pt1 | contig 15679 bp, 13 predicted proteins | sample TergutTh196P3_FD_73070 | JGI IMG/M metagenome (GOLD analysis project Ga0099364, IMG submission 73070) | Microcerotermes parvus P3 segment gut microbial communities from Pointe-Noire, Republic of the Congo - Th196 P3 | ecosystem: Host-associated > Arthropoda: Insects > Digestive system > Gut ...
TGCGTTCCGTACAGGCATAAATGGGATCCATATCGAATTAGGAACGAATAAATGCGTTCCGTACAGGCATAAATGGGTTCCATATCGAATTAGGAACGAATAAATGCGTTCCCTACAGGATTTGGGCGTTCCGTACAGGATATGGGAATCCATTCCCCACAGACAGACATATAAATTGATAACAAAAGGAGAAAAAAATGAAAAAAATCTTTATTTTAGTTATGTTAATGGTTCAGGTAATCTGCACATTAGCATCACAATCCAGAAACACATTGTTATTCGAGAGTTTCGAATCGTCTGAATTTCCACCTTCTGGCTGGACATTAATTGACAATGACAATGATGGTAACAACTGGAAATTGAACAACCGCTTTGCACAAACCGGGGGTTTTAGTGCGATATCTCACTCATGGGACAACGGATTATCTTTAAACCCTGATAATTATCTAATCACCCCCGCAATCACCCTTCCGGCAGGCACAATCTTACTTGAGTATTACTATCGAATGAGCATTTACGCTGCCGATTTCTACTCTGTGTTAATATCAGAAACCACGCCATCGATAGGTTCATTTGAATTGTTATTATCAGAATCTGTTGCTGGAGATGGTTTTAGATTTAGAAGCATAGATATTTCCGACTATTCTGGTAAAACAGTTTATGTAGCATTTCAGCATCATGATTCATTCGATAACGATTACGTAATTCTTGATGACATAAGAATTTATCAGCAATTAGGTAATGATCTTTCTGCAGTATCTATAACCGGTTCCAGTTTTCCTGTTGCCGGTATTCCATCAACTTATACGTTCAGAATAAGAAATGATGGTGTAAACAACGCAAGTAGTTACGTGGTTAGATTGATGGAAGGCAACACGCAATTAGTTAGCACTCAAGGCACTGCGTTACCTTCTACACAATCAAGAGATTTTAACTTAACATTTACTCCAACTGTTTCTGGATTGACAGAAATATATGGTGAAATACTCTGGGCTGTTGATGAGTATCAAACAAATAACAAAACCGAACCTAAATTACTTGAAATTCAAAATGAAGGTGTTATTGTTTCAACTATCAGTAATCCTAGCGCGTCTTATTGGGAATACAATTATCCTGTTGATTTCTTTGCAGCTAGTTCTGTAATGCAGATGATATATCATTCAAGTTTCTTACCAGAAGCGGGAGTTTTGAATAAAATTAGTTATGTATATTCAGGTTTAGGAGCTATTCAAGATGATGTACCTATACAAATTTATCTTTCAAACACGAATTTGAATCAATTTGATGACTTAGATTTTATACCTTTAGAAGATTTTACTCTAGTTTATGATGATGGCATTTCCCTTGCCACACCGGGTATTCAGAATGTAATAATTCCTATAGAACCATTTGCTTATGTAGGTGGAAACCTTGCTGTTATGGTATATAAACCTTGGTTAGACGACACTCCATATTTGAATGATAGATGGGAAGGTTCTATACTTATGGGTGCTGGCAGTAGAATACTTTCCGCTACAAGCGATACTGAAATAATAAATCTTGAAAATTTGGATAATTTTAATGCAATGATGACTAATGCCTCTCCAAATACAACTCTGTTTTTCTCTACAACAGGAATGGGCACACTTAGCGGTTTTGTTACACATAATGGCTCACCTATTTCAGATGCAAATGTAATGATAGATGGCACAAATGTTTTTGTAACTACAAATTCTTCAGGTGAGTATGTTTTCCCTTACATGCAGCCCGGAAATTATAATTTAACCGTTTCAAAAGTTGGATATTTAAACGCATATGCAACTGATGTTGTTGTTATTGGTGATCAGATTAATACTTTCGATTTTGAGATTAATTTAATGATAACAGTTGCTGTTTCTGGAAGAATTATTAGTTCTGTTACAAATGAACCTCTTACATATGTAAGGGTTAGAATTTCAGGATATGCAGAGTTTGATGAAGTATTAACAGATTCGCAAGGGTTATTCAGCTTCCCAGAAGTTTTTGGGCATAGTGATTATGTACTTATTGCAAATTATTTCGAGTATAATGAGCTTATTCATCACTTTAGCACATCGTCAACCGATTTAGATCTAGGCGATGTAATGATTTACGAAATTAACTACCCACCAAGAAATGTCTGGGCTGAAGAAAACAAAGACAATGTACATTTGACATGGGAACAACCTAAGTTTCACAATCCGAATCTTTTATCTTTTACGCATTCTACTAACGATTATTTTAGTGGTGTAGGTGCTGGAAATGTTGACTGGATGATGGCACATAGATATAGTTCAGCTCAATTACATGAATGGGATGTTGCTGGCTATGCGTTGCATGAAGTTGGTTTTATGCTGGATTCTAATTCTACAATAGTAAGTTTAGACATTAGAATTTACACGGGTGGTTCTGGCGCACCCTTAGATCCCGGAACGCTCATCTACGAACAATCTGTTTCTCCACACTTTCTAGAATACTTTGTTTGGAATGAAATAGCTTTAAATTCTACAGTTATTATTCCAACAGACAAAGAAATGTGGATTGCAATAAGAGCATCATCACAAGGTTATCCATTTATGGTAGACACAAGTCCAATGGTTTCTGGCTATGGGAACGTTATTTTCATTAGAGGTGAATGGCGAGTTATGGATCAAGACAATCCTTTATTACTAAATAACTGGATGATAAAAGGCACTATAGATCAATCTAATTTTCCAGAAAACTATGGTATTGTAGGGTTTGATAATACCAGCAAAACTGCAGCTACTTCACTACATTATAATATCTTTAGAAGCACTAGAGAAAACATTAATAACCCAGCACTTTGGACAACTTTGGCTACAAACTATTCAGAAACTGAATATTATGATTATTCAATTGACAGTATTGCTGATCTTACTTTCTACAGATACATTGTAACTGCCGAATATGCAAACAATAACGTTTCTAGTCCAATACTATCAAACCAATTAATTATGAAACCAAAAGATATGGATTATATTGGAAACCCTTCAAGTCCAATAACTAATCAGGCTCTGCCATTTGATATTGCCTCGCATACTAGCTTAATCCAATCTATTTACCTTGAAGAAGAGTTCTCGCGTAAAGGGACTATAACTTCTATCATGTTAACTGTATTATCAGATGGAAATGGTTCACCAGAAAGAATTTATCAGCTTTATATGGCTTCAACAAATAGAGAAGAGTTTATGTATAATATTGCTGACTGGATTCCTTATGAAGAATTCACTCTTGTATGGGAAGGCGTTTTACCAGTTTTAACTCCCGGAATATATGAAGTTTTTATAACTCTTGATACTCCTTTTGATTACACACATGGAAACCTTGCAATCATGACATATGGAGAGTTTCTTGAACACTGGGCACCATTTAACGGATTTCAAATTTCAAGCGGGTATACTGTTGTGCGTTCATTAAGATATTCACCTTCATATGACTTCCCACACCCTAAAGATGGTTTCCCTGAAAATGAAACTAACTCTTACACGGTCGCCAATATTGGCTTCGTTTTTGATGATGTTGGTGATGATTCAGACAAATTCGTGACACCATTTATTACATCTGTAAAACAAAATTATCCAAACCCATTTAACCCGTTTACTACAATTGAGTTTACATTAGCTAAACCCGGTAATGTGCAAATTGATATTTATAACATTAGAGGGCAAAAAGTTAGAAGTTTAGTTGATGAAAGATATTCTAGTGGCTCACACAGCGTGAAATGGGACGGAAATGATAATCTAGGAAAAACTACTGCTAGCGGTGTTTATTTCTATAGAATGCAAACTGAAGGATACGACTTAACCAGAAGAATGGTTCTGTTGAAGTAAGATTCTTTATGAGAAAGGGTTTTGAACGTAACTCCCCCCTGCCCCCCTCAGAGAGGGGGGTGTTGATCCCCCCCCTCTTTGAGGGGGGTAGGGGGGAGTTCCTAACCATAATAATATCAATTCTACTGCTAACTTTCGGCTGTAATATATTTCAAACCCGAAGTGCCGACCCTCCCGATAAACCAGCCGAATGGCATGGCTATCCTGTTACCCCTGAGTTATGCTTAGAAAACCTTGTTTTTGCGTTTAACTACCGCGAAAACGTATTTTTATATGCTTCAATATTATCAGACATGTTTGTCTTTAATTTTGATGCCAACGATGTTTTAGATTTTACAGTCCCCACTAGATGGTTCAAAACTAGTGAGGTAGATATGTTAATGAATGTTTATTTTCAAGGTGAGGGTTTAGAAGATATGAGATTGCAATTATCAGTATTACCAAATCAGCCAGACATAATTCAATCAACAAGTGCTTGGTTTTATCGTGAATATCAGCTGTTTGTAAACCACACAATTCCGAATCTTTCTACGGAATTTTTCGGACATTTTCAATTACACCTTGAACGTGATGCAGATGGTCTATGGCGTATTCGCGAATGGCATGATTATCGCGTTAGTAGCGAATGGACATTTGGAAGGATGAAAAATGCGTTTAGTTCTTAGATTAATATATGTTATAGTTATTTCATCGCTTTTATCTTGCATCAATCCCTTTAATCCGGGAATAATAGAGAATGAACAAAATTTTTCTACATTTTCTCAGGATACTCCGGATAACGTTTTGAAAAATTTAATGATTGCATACAATCAGAAATCAATAGAGATGTATAAAGAAACCCTTTATCAAGATTTTAGATTTTATGTTGTATCGCAGCATGTTCCGGAGATTGGTCAGGATTGGTGGGGGTATGAACAAGAAATTGAATATCATACTAATCTATTTTCTAGAGGTTCGTCCGATGGTAGATTGTTACCTCCAAATAATATAACTCTGAATTTGGAAATTCCACCTTCAAATATGTGGCAATTAGATAATAAAGTTGGACAGGAAAACTATGTTATTATTTCTTGTCATTTTAATTTAATTCTTAGTTATGTTTCTGGTGTGAATATTTCTGCTGCCGGATTTGCTAGATTTCATCTGAAACAATTAAATGGAAAATGGTTTATCGCTATTTGGGTTGATGAATCTTATATTTGAAAATAACTTTGGAGAGAAAACATGTCACGTTATATGTCGATAGACTATGGTGAAAAGAGAGTAGGTATTGCCATTACCGACCATTTAAAGCTGTTTGTGACGCCTCTTGTAACGATAGCCAACCAATCAGAAGAATATTTATTTTCTGAATTGTTTAAAATTATCAAAGAACAAGAAGTAGAACGCATAATTATAGGCTTACCCTTGAATATTGAAGGTGAAGATACAGATAAAACAAAAGAAGTACGAAATTTTTATGATAAGCTTTCTAATTTAACGAAGTTACCTTTAGTTTTTTTTGACGAAAGATATTCAAGCACTGTAGCTGAGGAATTATTAAAAAATAAAGGATTAAACTGGCGAGAAAGTAAAAATAGTGTAGATATGATTGCAGCTGCTGTAATCCTAAACGACTATTTAAATAATAGGTAATGAACATGAAAAAAATATTTTTAACTTTATTTATTCTTATATTAATCGGGACTGCCTTGCTTATTGCTGCAATAGTGTCCGCAATTTACTCTCCATTAACAATAAATTATACTCTTACTGAAATAAAACAAGGTGATTCAGGGCATAAAGTTGCTGCCACATTTCACGATGCAGGCATTATTAAAAATGAACTTTTGTTCTATTTATTAATTAAGCATAAAAATGTGGATAGATCGTTAAAAGCAGGACATTATTTATTCTCAGGTGAATACAACATGATTACTGTTCTTGATAAGATTGTCTCTGGCGAAATTCTTGTACACAGAGTCACCATTCCTGAAGGTATATCAATATATAGAACCATGAAAATTCTATCTGATAATGAATTAGGCAATTATGAAACTTTACTTTCTAAAGCAAAAGACCCTGATTTTGCAAAAGAAATTACAGGTTTTGATATAGAAACATTAGAGGGTTTTTTATATCCTGATACTTATATTTTTGGATATACCATGACAGAAGAACGTATTCTTATGGCTTTGGTAAACAATTTCTTTGAAAGATTAAATGAAAATCACATCGACATAGAAGATAAGGAAAAGTTTTATAAAGATCTGATTTTGGCATCAATTGTAGAAAGAGAAGCAATTTATAATGACGAAAAACCAATTATTGCTGGCGTTTTTACAAATAGATTGAGAAGAAATATGAGATTACAAGCTGACCCTACAGCTGTTTACCATTTAGAACCGGAGTTTATTCACAGAAACCGCGTTACCTATGCAGATTTAAGAACTGTAACGCCTTATAATACATACCAAATATCAGGATTGCCACCACATCCTATATGCAGTCCGTCTATAATCGCTATTTATGCTGCACAAAACCCAGAACCTACTGATTTTCTTTTCTTCTTTGCTGATGGATCTGGAAGACATACTTTTACTAGAACTTACGATGAGCATTCCACAAGATTACGTAGAATGAGACAGGAAAGAAGAGAAAATAATTAGGTTTGTGGGGACGCATTTATTCGTTCCTAATTCTCCATCCTGCAGGGATGTGGATTTATATATAAATACCACATCACACCGAAGGTGTCGGTCGCTATGTAGAAAACGATGCCCCACGAAACTATCACCACGCCGAAGGTGTGGAACAATTGAAAATGATAAGAAATATGTCGTTTAGGTTCCATACCTACGGCATGGAAATCAAGGTGGGGGCGTCGTTTTCTACATAGCGATCGATCCCTTCGGGATGGTATGGTTTTATAATCGAATTTATTTGGTAGGGAATAGAAACACATTTATTCGTTCCTATCCCCACAAAATATCACTAATGTATAAGATAATCATATGGAACCGCTCTATCATCGCGTATCCATCTATCATCAATAGATAATCTAACAGGTGAGAAATTTCTGAAATAGTCTGCCATAGCATCTCGAAGACTTATTTCATGTCGAATCAATTGTATCTCTGGAATCGTAGTTAATATTGTAAGTCCCGCATTTCCAGACATTAAGAAGTCTGTTGTAGCAACACGATAAATTTTATCAGGGTCCCAAGGTTCTCCGTTAATTTTAAGTCTTGTAACTCTATTAAAATCTATTCTTCTTCTGTTATATGTTATTGCTCCGCCTGCAATTAGTAAACCTTGTCTTGATCCAGCGACTCTTGTTTCAATTATATTTTTTAAAGTTTTCCCGTCAATTAGCATAGTAACAATAGTGTTATCAAAAGGCATAGCATTAAAAATTTGTCTATATGTTACGTTTCCCATAGGAATTTCAGCACGCACACCACCCAAATTAAGGAAAGCAAAATCAGCACCAACAGCAATTCTCATAGCTTCGCAGATATAATTTCCCATAATGTTTTGAGCGTCAACAGATGCTCTTGAAAGGTGTACAGCAGCCACGCCAATAACATCATCCATTCCTTTCTCTGCTTCTGTTTTTCTTTGACTAATAACAGCATCAATTTCAGGATCTGGTATAAATGTATCTTCAAATAGGGTAAGCAGAACACTGTTTTCCGCAGGTGTTTCAAATCCAGATAGCGATTTAGTTTCTTTGTCAATTTTAAGTGTAATATGTAAAATATTTGATAAGTTAGCGTAACCTTGTACTATCAAAGTGTGGTTGATAGGGTCGAACCAAGGTCTTTGAAAACCAACATGAATATGTCCTCCAAGCATAACATCAATACCGGGAATTTCATGAGCTAATTCTTGAGCGTCATAACCCCAAACTCTTGCAGGTTGTTCACCTCTATTTGCCCCATATCTTTGATTAAAAGTAGCATGAGGATCAAAAGGTAACCCTGCGTGTATCGCAACAATTAACAGATCAACGTTATATGTTTCTCTAACATGGTTGACATAGTAAGCAAGCAATTCTTTTTCGCAAGCAAACTCAATGTTTTCAATATGTTGAGCAAAACTCATAAGTGCTGTATCAGATGTGATTAGCCCGATAATTCCAATTTTTACACCCATCTTTTCCATGATTAAATAAGGTTTAACGTATTCTACTAAATTTCTTTGCAGATTTTCGCTAAAATCTTTTCTAAAAGCGTTTGCAGCTAAGATAGGAAACTCTGCTTTTTTTAAAAGATTAATTAGTTTTTCTTCGCCTAAATCGTACTCATGATTTCCTAAAACTAGCAAATCATAACCAATCATGTTCATAAACTCCATTACTGCTTCACCTTCTGTTAAAGTACCAATAGGTCGTCCCATAAAGAAATCACCAGTGTCAATAAGAAGATTGTCGCGTGAAACTCCGTCTGATAATTTTCTGATAGAATTTATGTAGGTAGCCATAGATGCTCCACCGCCTAGTGTTGGTGGAAATGTTGGGTTCATAAAAGTTGCACCGATTCTGTCAATGCCTCCATGCACGTCATGAGTATGAAAAATATCAAGACGCAAAGTATCATCAGCACTTAAAAACCGTACAAATAAAGTAATAATTAAAAGAAAAACATACTTAAATTTCATAAAAAACCTCATTTTCAAAATTACAATCTATAAATTAAAGATAGGAAAACCTTAAAAAAAGATTCAGTAACTTTGTCCGGATTGTCCCAACCTCTGTCTGATGGACTAAAATTGTTTCCCCATAAATCACTTACATCATAGTAACTGTCTGGAAACAAATCTAAGGTTATATATTCTCTCCTACCAAAATCGGTAGATAAGTCAAGGTTTAGATTTTTCATTATTTCAAAGCCGGTACCAACTGAAACAGTAGGAAGTGATACAGATCTATCAATCATAGATGTTTTATGGCTAAATCCTAATCTAAAAGGTATGGCACGGCTGACATAGTGTTCCATTCCAACATAAAAGGCATAACCATTGTCAAACTGGTCGTTTATGTCTTCATTTTTTACATATTCAAAATCAACATGAAAATTTGTTTTGAATGGATTGCGTGGATTGAAAAGTAATCCTAATCTTGTTGTTGTAGGAAGATGTAAAGCTGAAATTTCTTTATCATAATCAAGTTTTGTTTTAGGTGAATAGCTAAATCCAAGTCGTATTCTTTCAGTAAGTTGTGAAGATAAACCTAATTTTATTCCCATTCCATCGAGTTTGTATTCTTCTTCACTAGTATAATCTACAAGAACATAATCGGATAATTCGCGGGCTACATCAGTCCAAAGTATCCTAGTTTCTTCTTTATACTGCCCAGTGTAGTAAGACAGCTCTGCTCCAATAGATATATCCATATTAGCTATTGGCATACCGAAATTTAGAAGCAAATTGTAGCTATTTAGTAAGCCATTAGATTCTAAAAAATTCTTCGCTATTATTGGTGGATATTTATCGTCATTGCTGTCTCCATCATTTCGAACTTCCTCTACATAGTCAGCACCAAAATTAAGCGTGGGACGATAACTTAAAGCTAATCTAAAATTCATGTTGTTAACTTTAAGTTTAAAGGCTTCTAGCCCCAAGGAAAACTCGTTGTAGAAGTCTTCGTTGCGTACATATGTACTGGTACCTATGTAGCTATCAAAAAAATTCCACATTGGAATTGCACGACTCTCTGAGTTTTTTACCAACGAGTAATTTAGTTGAAGATGACGTAACCATTGAACTGATAAATTGCTAGTTTCAACAAGTTCTTCTTCAGAACTACTAGGTAAATAATACAGATTCGCAGGGTTGATAAAACTGTCAAATAGCGTAAAACCTGCCGCAGTACCGGTTTCGCCAAGTGCAGATGCTCTTGCATCATGCACAGAAATCCGCGTACCATAACCTAAATTGTAAATAGAGTACGGGTAAATTGTAGCAGTTATGAGTATGATAGATAAAGATATAAGAAGTTTTTTCATGCTACCTCCTATGATTTTGTTATTCAAGTATAAAAAATGATGAATTTTTGTCAAGATTTTTTTTAAAAAGAAATGAAAATGATAAAATATTTTGGGATGCATTTATTTGTTCTGTATGGATCGCATATTACATTCTGTATGGAACACCCCGGTTCTGTAGGGAACGCATTTATTCGTTCCTAATTCTGATGTGTTCCCATGTATGCCTGTAGGGATGGTGTGGATTTATATATATACCACTTCACACCGAAGGTGTCGATCGCTACGTAGAAAACGATGCCCCACGAAACAATCACCACCCCGAAGGGGTGGGACAAATTGTATATTCAAATCGTTTAGGTTCCATACCTACGGCATGGAAATCAAGGTGGGGGTGTCGTTTTCTACGTAGCGATCGATCCCTTCGGGATGGTGTGAATTTATATATAAATACCACTTCACACCGAAGGTTAGGTGGGGGTGTCGTTTTCTACGTAGCGATCGATCCCTTCGGGATGGTGTGAATGTATATATAAATACCACCTCACACCGAAGGTTAGGTGGAGGTGTCGTTTTCTACGTAGCGATCGATCCCTTCGGGATGGTGTGGATTTATATACAAATACCACCTCACACCGAAGGTTAGGTGGGGGTGTCGTTTTCTACGTAGCGATCGATCCCTTCGGGATGGTGTGGATTTACATATATATATATACCAATATCGAGGCTGATTCGTGTAGGGGATCTTCCCGGTAATTACGTTGTCTTTCCTTTTGCAGGGCATATGACAACTCGTTTAATAGTACCCTCACCAATTGTCATAGTCTTTATTTCTTTCATGTCTTTTACAGCTTTATGAACAACTCTTCTTTCAGCAGCGTTCATATGTTCTAACGTAATGTTTTTCTTTGTTTTAATCGCTTGATTAGCTAGATGTAAAACCTTTTTAGTTAGATTTTTTTCTTGCCTTTCTTTATATCCTTCAATATCAACAACGACTCCTCTTTTTTGTGGGTCTCGAGTTGTAAAAGTTTGAGTCAGAATATATTGAAGGCTCATCAAAAACTTTCCGTCTTTTCCAATAAAGACACCAGGGTCTTCAACTCCATTAATTTCTACATAGAAGTATTTATCGTCACTTTTAACAGAGATAGTGTTGTAAGACAAATGTGCATAAACAGCAAACTCTTTTAAATATTCTTCTAATCCGTGCTTAATGTTATTTATAGTGAACTTAATTTTAGCTTGTTTTCCGCCTATAAAGCCTAAAAAAGCTTTCTCAGGTTTTTGAACTACTTCATATGTAAAGTCGTAATCTTCTAATTTGAATTCTGTTTTAAAATCATCAATGATTTCCTCGATGTTTTTTCCTGTTTTTTCTATTACTTTCATTTAACTCCTTGTTCTGTTTTGTTTAAATGGTACTGTTGTATTATACTAAACACATTAAATGTTGTCCAATATAATACTAGTCCTGCTGGTAATGAACTAAAAATAAATACAAGAAACGGCGGCATAATGTACATCATCATTTTTTGAGATTGTACCATAGCTGCTTGTTTTTCATCTAAGACGCTTGTCGCATCTGATTTAGGTTGCATCATTTTCTGCTGAATAAACATAAATATACCCATTAATATAGGTAATATCCAATAGGGATCCGGCTCTGATAGGTCTACTAACCAACCGAAGAAATGAGCCTGACGGAAATCTATCGAATACCTTAAAATAGGGTAAAGTGCAAAAAATATTGGCATTTGTAACAACAATGGTAAACAGCCACCGAGAGGACTTACCTTATGCTCTTTGTATAATTTTTGAAGTTCTTGTTGTTGTCTTTTTATGTCGTGCTTAAATTTTGCTTGAATTTCGCGTTGTAGTGGTTGTAACAACTGCATTTTCTTAGTAGCACGCAAACCCTTATTTGTTAGAGGTGTTAGAATAATTTTCAAAGTTAAAGCAAATAGTATGATTACTAAACCATAATTATTTATAAATCTATGCAAAAAACCTATATAAATCATAAATATTTTTGCAAGTGGACGTAACCAACGTGCACCAAGTTCAGTGATATGTTCCATCCCGTTACCCATAAGCACTAAATAATCATAGTCTACAGGACCAATATAAATCTGATAATTATCTTGCATATCAGTAATTCTATTGTTATATCTAACATATAGATCAAATCCTAGTGTGTCACCTATTCTCTGGGTTCTGACAGATTGGGTCATTATTCTGTTTTCTGGTACTAAACTTATTGTGAAATATTTTGACCTGATTGCAGCCCAATTTATCATTCCATTAAAACTCTGTTCGCCTCTATTTAATTTTGACATGGAGATGCTTTTAACTTCCCGGTCTATTTGAGCTACAAATTTAAAAGAGTTGCCGATATCTTTCATTGCAGCTTTATTCTTTTCAGTAATATTGATTCCAGATAGAACAGATATGTTGTAGTCATTTATATAAGGTAAATTGTTTGCAATTATTGATAAATCAATAACATAATCTTCAAGAAGTCTAAATATTTTGCTTATTTCGATTCCAGAATTATCTAGCTTATAGAAATGAAGTTCATTTTCGCGAAGTTCATAATTAAAAGATACATTATTAACGTCCCATAACACTTGATTACCAAAGTTAATTTGTAATAGTTCGCGGTTTTCAGGTATCAAATTGATATTGGTAAACTTATCATCATAGTAAAACTCTTTTAATATTACTTGATTGATTAATGCACCACGGTTAGTGAAAGAAACTGCCATTTTATCGTTTTCTAATATAATGGCTTCGTTTATTGCTACTATTTCTTCTTCTTCTAAATTTCTTACTCTTTCTTGAACTCTACTTTCTAGCTCCGTCTCAGGCACAAAAACGTCTACTTCTTCAACTAATATTGTAGGTTCTACAGGCTTTGGTTTCCATATATACTGAGATGATACCCAGTATATTATAAATATCAAAGCGAACGCTAATATTGTTCTTTTATCCAAAAATCCTCCATTAATAAATTACTGAAAATTGTACATTGCCTAAACAGGGTCGTGTCCGCCGGGCGTAAATGGATTGCATCGCAATATTCTCCAAATAGCTAAACCACTCCCTTTAAAAAAACCAAATTTTGTGATAGCTTGCTTAGCATACTCACTACAACTTGGAGTAAATCTACAACTTGCTGGCAATATTGGTGAGATATACAACTGATAACATTTGATTAAATATAAGGTAAATCTTGTTAATATGAACATAATCTATCTAAAATATTAATAACATCAGATTTAAAATCTATCCAAGATGCAAATGCTGCTGGTTTTAAAGCAATAAAATTGCAAATGAAAAATTTATTTAATCTGTCAGGTTGTTGGTATTGAAACAGAACAACCCTTAACCTTCGTTTGATTTTGTTGCGAATAACAGCATTACCAACTTTTTTGCTCACTGTTATACCTGCTTTAGAATCGGTTAATAATTCATCAATAATGTATACAAACAAAAAATATTTACCAAATATTTTTTGACTACTTAAACGTAATCTGTCGTATTCTTTCTTACTTTTTAAGGTCTGCATGTACAGGAAACTGTTAGTACTTTACGCCCTTTTGCACGGCGGCGGTTGATAACTTTACGACCATTTTTTGTTGCCATTCTGGCTCGAAATCCGTGTGTTGTTCTACGAGATTTGATCCCAAGGGCAGTATGACGATGTCTCATTTTATACTCCTAAAATATAATATCGGACAATTAATTTTATTTACCTGTTTTTTGTCAACAATAATTTTATAAAAAAACAAAAATTTTCTTGACATATTTTTTGTAATAAAAAAAATGGGTTCTAGTTTAAAAAATTAAATCAATAAAATATATATTTGGAGGATTACATAATGGCTAAACAAATGAAGTTTGGACATGATGCACGCTCTGCTCTGAAAGCAGGCGTAGATGCTTTAACAGATGCTGTCAAAATAACAATTGGACCCAGAGGACGCAATGTAGTGTTAGACAAAAAATTTGGTTCACCAATAATCACTAACGATGGTGTGACAATTGCTAAGGAAATCGAATTAGAAGACCCATTTGAGAACATGGGAGCACAACTTTGCAAAGAAGTAGCGGAAAAAACACATGACAACGCAGGTGATGGTACTACTACTGCTACAATTCTTACTCAAGCTATTATTGAGGAAGGTCTAAAACACGTGACAGCGGGTGTCAATCCAATGTATTTAAAGCGCGGTTTAGAAAAAGCATGTAAGCATTTGCTAGACAAAATTCATGATTATAGTAAAGCGATTAACAGTTCTGATGAGATAGCTAAGATAGCTACAATATCTGCTAACAACGATCCTGAGATAGGAAAACTAATCGCTGAAGCAATGGAAACTGTAGGTAATGAAGGTATTATCAATGTAGAAGAAGCAAAATCAATTGAAACAACTCTTGAAAAAGTTGAAGGTATGCAATTTGATCGTGGACATATCTCACCTTATTTTGTAACCGATGGTGACAAAATGATCGCTGAATTGGAAGACGCTTTTATATTGATGTATGATAAAAAAATAAGCATTATGAAAGATTTATTACCAATACTTCAACTTGTTGCTCAGAACGGTAAACCGCTTCTTATTATAGCAGAAGACATTGAAGGTGAAGCTCTTGCAACTCTGGTAGTAAATAAACTCAGAGGTGCTTTAAACGTTGTTGCTGTAAAAGCTCCCGGATTTGGTGATAGACGTAAAGCTATGATGGAAGACATTGCTATTCTTACCGGAGGTTGTGTAATATCTGAAGAAATGGGACGCAAACTTGAAAGTGCAACCATAGAAGACCTTGGTAAAGCAAAAAAAATAATTGTAGAAAAAGATAATACTATAATTCGTGAAGGCGAAGGAAACAAAGACGCAGTTGAAGGCAGAGTTAAACAGCTTAAAGCACAAATTACAGAAACTACATCTACTTACGACAAAGAAAAACTTCAAGAAAGACTTGCAAAACTTAGTTCTGGTGTTGCTGTTATTAAAATTGGAGCTGCTACTGAAACTGAAATGAAAGAGAAAAAAGCAAGAGTAGACGATGCACTTCACGCGACACGTGCTGCTGTAGAAGAAGGAATTGTACCTGGTGGCGGAGTAACACTTATTCACGCTGCAAAATCATTGACTTCACTAGCAGAAGATGGACATGAAGAAAAAGTTGCTGTTGAGATTTTAAAGAAAGCTCTATGCGTTCCTACAATGCAAATTGCGAAAAACGCTGGAGAAGAAGGTGCGGTTATAGTAGAAAAACTTAAAGAGTCGAAAGTTGTAGAATTCGGATATGATGCATCAACTGGAGAATTTCGCGATCTATATAAAGCAGGGGTTATTGACCCATCTAAAGTTGTGCGTTCAGCAGTCCAAAATGCTGTATCAATTGCAGGACTCTTCCTAACCACAGAAACTCTTGTCACAGAAATTAAAGAAAAAGAACCTCCAATGCCTGCTGGAGCTCCCGGTATGGGCGGAATGGGGGGAATGTACTAAAACAGTAGGGAACGCATTTATTCGTTCCTGTTCGGTTGGGAATAAATTTTATTTCAATATCCCATGGTCGGTTGGAATAATATTGTATCAATACCGAACTAGGAACGAATAAATGCGTTCCGTACAGGCAAGAGGGGAACCCCACCGCATTCTGTTGGGAACACATTTATTCCGAGTTCAATTGGGATTCCAACCGAACTAGGAACGAATAAATGCGTTCCCTACAGAATTGAGTGCGTTCCGTACAGCCCCCCCCCTCAAAGAGGGGGGGGGGGGGGGGGGTCCAAGTGGTCCTAGCACCCCCCTTTTTTTCTGTCTCTACTTTTTTTTTTTAGGTTTGGGA
>Ga0099364_10007402_pt1 | contig 15676 bp, 16 predicted proteins | sample TergutTh196P3_FD_73070 | JGI IMG/M metagenome (GOLD analysis project Ga0099364, IMG submission 73070) | Microcerotermes parvus P3 segment gut microbial communities from Pointe-Noire, Republic of the Congo - Th196 P3 | ecosystem: Host-associated > Arthropoda: Insects > Digestive system > Gut ...
TTGGTCCTTTTTTCCTCTACAGGGACAGATATTTGATCTCTGCCAATCGCAGGCCGGTATCTTACCGTAAAATCGCTTATGCCTTTCAGCCTTAAAAGGTACGTAAAGTAAAACGACACGGAATCGCCATGCACCGGCCATACTATTTCTGCAGATTTCTGCCCGGCTGGGACTGTGTCGATAAGATCAGTCCTAAGGTGATCTCTATAAACCTCTACGGCGCTGATTCCGTGTAGGTTGTCAAAAATAATTGTTGTTTCTAGATCTGGTATATTGGGATCATCGGGTATATCGGATTCATTAGGCTCACGGCAGGAGAATACAAGACTTGCCAAAATAGCGGCAAACATTGCCACTGCTATAATAAAACGCTTTTTCATAACAGCACCTCTTTCAGAAAAAATGAAATTACTACTAATATTCATTATATACGCTGTTATGGTCTATGTATACCTTTAATTTTTATTAACTGCCAACTACCTCCCGGTAAAGCTCTCGGTTAAGCATTGATAAAACAAGCACTGTTCCCACAGGCAGCTTGTAGGGAACAGTAAATTCCCCGCCGGAATAATTTGTGGTAAAAAGCCGTATCCGCTCTCCTGATGGAAGCAGGGCTTCTAGCCGCACTCCAAGCGGGTATGGGTTTGCCGGTATTGTGTAACGGAAAAGATCAAAAACTTCGTTATCTGCCATTGTTTCAGGAGCCGTTACAATAAGCTGAACAACGGTATTCTGCGGCACGGTTGTATTCGGCGGCGGGTTCTGAAAGACTACAGCCTCTCCTATTTCGTTCGGGTTTCTTTCCCTTATTTCAAATTCAAAATTTATTCCGCCGGCGCCAATAGCCCCCAGCGCTTCGTAAAGGGACATCCCCGTTAATTGAGGTATGGTAACAGTTGCATTTTCAAGACCCCTGCTTACAATAAATTCCAGCGTCATGGGGCCGGAAATATCTGTTCCGGGCTCCGGCTTTTGGGCAAGAATTATTCCCGGCATTTCCGAAGAAAAATCGTACATTACCGGCTCTCTTATTGTAAGCAGGTTAAAACTGCCGGATTCCGCAAAAATAGTCTGTAAATCCATCCTTACATCGTAAATACTGCGTCCTATAAAATTTTCAACCCTGTTTACAATGACTCCCTGGCTGACTACAAGGCGTATGCGGCGGCCTGCCTTTACAATTGTCCCTGGCCTGGGTTCCTGTTCAAGAATATGTCCCCTGTCCAGAGAGGTTTGCGAATAACGAAGCTGAAGGCGGGGATACAATTCTTTTACCTGCAATTCCATCAATGCCACAGTTAATTCCTTGCCCACCACATCGGGTACCATCGTCTGTTCCTCGCCCCGTACCGCTAGAAAAAACACAGAAACAGCGATAATGCCCAAAAAAAGCAATAGACCGGCAACTGATAATATAAACATCTTTAAATGGTTTGCCACATAGTCTTCTATAGAACTTAAATCAAATCGTAAACCCATACTGCCCCTTTATTTATTCATTTAACAGTGAGCCGGTAAAATCACGCGCTCCATTCAGAAAATCCCGCCAGAAAAGCGCTTTTTTCCCCTGATACTGCAATTCCGTTACAGCGAGTATTCCCTCTCCTGTTTGTACCAATATGCCATTCTGCTTGTCTGTTCCCAAAACCAGCCCAGGCGCCGCGGCATTATGATCATTTTTATCTTTAAAAACAGACGCTTTTAATATATACAATTCCCGCCCATTGTGAATACTACGGCACAGAGGCCAGGGATTAAAAGCGCGGATTCTCGCCTCAATCTCCAGCGCGCTCATTTTCCAGTCTATATGCCCGTCAGTTTTTGCAAAAAGGCGGCAGTAACTTGCCTGGTTATGATTCTGTTCCGTTCTGGCGGCTGTTCCGGCGGCGATATTTTTTAACACACCGGGCAGCATTAATGCGGCCTTCTCCGCCGCTGTTTCGCTTAATAACCCTGCCGTTTCTTCGCCAGTTAGGTGCAAAAACTCCGCAGCAAGAATATCCCCGCTGTCCATTTCGGGCGCCAGAATCTGTATGGTTATTCCTGTTACGGTATCGCGGTTTAAGATGGCAGCCTGTATAGGTGTCGGTCCTCTGTATTTTGGCAGCAGGCTGGGGTGAATGTTTATCCCGCCAAGCGGGAACAATGACAAAAACTTTGGACCAAAAATACGCCCGTAGGCAAAAGAAACAAGCAAATCCGGCTTCAGCGCGCCAACCTGTTCCCGCGCCAAGGTATCAAGTTTTTCGGGTTTAAGAATGGGAAAGCCCGCCTTGCCCTGGTTTTTGAACTCCTGACAAATCCTTGCAGCCGCTTCTCCTGTCTCTGTAGGCTGCGGCGTACCGTGCCTGCCTCTGGGACTGTCGGGGTTTGTTAGCACTCCTGCCATTTCAATTCCTTCTGTCCGGCACAGTGTCTCCAAAACAGGTACGGCAATGGCAGGACTGCCGGCATACAGCGCCCTCATTGTCAGTCCTTTACTCCCCTGCCCTCTTTTTTTTCGTATTTGGCAACAAGCCTGTTTCGTTTATCTTCCGGCAGACGATCAATAAAAAGCACCCCTTCAAGATGATCGTATTCGTGTTGAATTACCCTCGCAAGAAGCCCGCTCGTCTCCAGGGTAAAAGGCCGTCCCTTTTCGTTCCATGCCTGAACCTTGATTGTTTCGGAACGGATTACAGTCGCGTAAACTCCGGGAACCGAAAGGCAGCCTTCTTCCATTTTCTCTGTTTTATGCGATGTTTCCAGAATAGAAGGATTAATAAAAACTCGTTCAATGTCGCCCTGAACATGGACTACAAAAATCCGCTTCATAACGCCTATTTGAGGTCCGGCAACCCCTACTCCCTTGTCCCGTATAAGAATTTCCAGCATTTGCTTTGAAATACTTATTATTTCTTCGTCAAATTTTTCAATTTTTTCCGCTTTCTGTCTAAGCAATTCGTTGCCAAGGGTGATAATTCGCATATATAGAGTTTACCAGATGATTTATAACAGATCAACGAATCATTTATAACAAACCAACGAATATCGCAAATGAACACAAAACGGAAGAAAAAACCATCTCTCTACATGCCTTGCCTAAAAAGCTCAAATATGAAATACTTAAAATAACAACTATGAGTATGAATAAAGTACTAAAAGAGAAAATAACGGAAGCTTTTAGCGCTGTCCTTCCAATTACTGTTATTGTGCTCATTACCAGTGTGTTTTTGACGCCTATTTCGTCTGGAACTGTCCTTATGTTCCTGAGCGGGTCGGCCTTGCTTATCATTGGTATGGGTTTTTTCGCGCTGGGAGCGGATATGGCTATGATACCAATGGGAGAAGGTATCGGCGTACAGCTTACAAAAAGCTCAAAACTGGCGCTTATTATCTTTGTAAGCTTTATGATGGGGGTAATAATCACAATTGCCGAACCGGATTTGATAGTTTTGGCGGAACAGGTATCCGCCAGTATCCGTTTCTGGGACTTGGTTCTTACAGTCGCGGCTGGTGTGGGGCTTTTGCTGGTAACTTCAGTATTGCGTACATTGTTTAAAATCCGGCTTTCGATACTGTTAATTATTATATATGGCCTAAGTTTCGCGATGGCGTACTTTACAAATCATTCTTTAATTCCAATTGCCTTTGAGTCTGGTGCTGTTGCCACTGGCCCCATTTTAGTTCCGTTTATCCTGGCAATAGGCGTAGGACTCGCGTCTGTCCGAAGCGATAAGGACTCACTGGACGACAGTTTTGGCCTTGTAGCCCTGGTTTTAACAGGGCCTGTTATAGCAATGCTTGTTTTGGGATTTTTCTACGAAGCGTCTGGTATAGAAGTGGGAACTATGGCTATTCCAGAGGCAGCCACTTCCCGTGATGTAGTTACTCTTTTCGCCATTGAACTGCCCAAGCAATTTATAGACGTTTCTCTGGCTATGGGTTGTATATTGTTTTGTTTTATAGTTTTTCAGATAATATCCCGGCGTTACCATAAACACCAGCTTGGGCGTATTGCTATAGGTTTTCTCTATACACTTCTGGGGTTGGTATTTTTCTTAACCGGAGTTAATGTAGGGTTTATCCCGGTAGGACAGCTTTTGGGGTCTGAATTGGCAATTTCTTCCTTTAACTGGATTTTAATTCCCCTGGGAGCCTTGATTGGCTATTTTATAGTGGCGGCAGAACCGGCGGTTCACGTTCTTAACAAACAGGTTGAACAGATTTCTTCGGGAGCTATTACCGCAAAAATGATGAACCAGGGGCTTGCTATAGGTATAGCCTCTGCCCTCGCGCTTACCATGACACGGATTCTCCTGGGGATTCCGCTTCTGTGGATACTGATTCCCGGTTATATCCTTGCCCTGGCGCTTTCCTTTTTTGTACCCAAGATATTTACAGCCATCGCCTTCGACTCGGGCGCTGTGTGTACCGGTCCTATGAGCGCAACCTTCCTCCTCCCGCTTGTAATGGGAGTTGCCGAAGGCATGGGCAGGAACCTGATGGATTACGCTATCGGCATTGTGGCAATAGTTGCCATGACCCCCAGCATTGTTATACAGATAATGGGTCTTGTATATCAGCTGAAAATTGATAAAGCTTCTATCCTAGCAGAACAGCATGATGCTATACTGAGCGCCGCAACTGCCGGAAAAGTTATTGACTGGGGAGCAATTACCGTATTCAGGGAGGAAGCGTAAATGGCAAAAAAATTGATCTCAAAAATAATTTCAAAATTGCCGGCAAAAAATGGCGCACAGAAAAAATCCCCTGCCAAACCCAGGTATCCAAAACTTCCACAGCTAAAGTATGTTTTTTTCATTGTAGACTGGCAGTATTCAAAAATTGTTTCCGGTGCTTTAGAAGAAGAAAAAGTCCGATACTATTTTGTCGGCAAGGGTATGGGAACCGCAGATTCAAAAACACTAGATCTTTTGGGGATTGGCGCGGGGGGAAAAGCGGTAATAACATGCCTGGAACAGGCTGTATTGGTTCCTGTTTTAATGAAAGAGGTAAGAAAAAAACTTAAACATACAAGCCCCGGCGCGGGTATTTCATTTTCGATACCTCTTTCGGCAATAAATGATCCTTTCATGTTAATCTTTAAACAAAGTATCTATAAAAACGAAAAAATACCCGCTGAGGCTTCCGCCATTCCAAAAAGCAAAGGAGGATACATGGCAAAGGAATTTTCACACGATCTTATCATGGCAGTAATAAATCATGGTTTCAGCGACGAAGTTATGAAAACCGCGCTTACGTCTGGAGCTACCGGAGGTACAATACTGCAAGCCAGAGGTCAGGCTCACCAGGGAGCAGTAAAATTTTTTGGCGTTTCTGTTCAGGATGAAAAGGAAATTATCATTATTCTGACAAGCGCCGAAAAAAAGGTTAACATTATGCGGGCAGTAAGCGAAGCGCATGGGCTTAACAGCCAAGCCCAAGGGATGATATTCTCACTGCCGGTGGATAATGTTATGGGTCTAAATTTTGATGAATAGGTATGCGGATATGTTTGATAATTGTCTGATTATGGCAGGAGGCTCCGGTACACGACTATGGCCGGCAAGCAGTTCCCGGCTGCCAAAGCAATTTTTGCCCGCTAATGATAAAAAAAGTTTTTTCTCATTAGCGATAGAACGGGCGCTCGCGCTTACCAGTAATAAAGGTAAGGTTATCATAATTACGGGCAAAAACCACATTACGCATGTAATTACGGATACCGCTAAACTAACCGCCGCCCAGAAAAAACGCCTGCTTGTTATCGGAGAGCCTGTCGCAAAAAATACGGCTCCGGCAGTGGCGTGTGCGGTTGTTTACTCGCTGTTGGGCGGCAAAGCTGGCGGAAATATGCTGGTTCTGACGAGCGATCATATCATACAACCTCTGGAAGCCTTTAAAGCCGATGCTGCCTTGGCTGCCGCCTCTGCGGCTCAGGGAAAACTTGTGGTTTTTGGCATTCCGCCTAGCCGCCCCGAAACAGGTTATGGCTACATAGAAACCGGCAAAATTTCAACCGGCGTGTGCGGCGTAACTGCCTTTCACGAAAAGCCTGACCTGCAAACCGCGAAAAAATATGCGGCGAGCAGGCGTTTTTTCTGGAATTCGGGTATGTTTGCCTTTTCTTCTGAATTTATGTCAGAACAATTCCGCCAGCTCGCTCCAGATGTAATTCTGCCCTTTGAAAAACTAAAAACCCCAAAAGACACATCTTACGATGAATTACAGGGTGTAAAAGTACTGAACAGATGGCAGGGGCTGGATAAAGCATACCGTGAAACCAAGAGTACCTCTTTTGATTACGCAATCGCCGAAAAATGCCAAAATACAGTAATGGTTCGCACAAACTTCGACTGGATCGATATTGGCAACTGGGAAGAATACATAAAAGTACGCGGCGGCAATAGTTCGCAGGTTTTTAATGCCTCGGAAGAGGGTATTTCTGAAAAAACCTGTTATGTAGATTCGGACATTCCAGTCGCCCTTGCCGGAGTTGAAGACCTGATTGTGGTAATCCGCTGTGGAAAAGACGGATCTCCCGCTGTGGCGCTTATAACCAGAAAAGGTCAAACACAAAAAGTCCGTAGTATAGTAGAGAAAATTAAGAAAATAGGAGAAACTGACTTGCTATAAGTAAAAACCGGCTCGTTCTATAGCAGTCATGTTGACGATTTGGGTTTTTGTATCTATAGTATATAATATGGGACTACTTACAAGTCAAAAGATAACTACTTACTATGAGAGATTTAAAAATATTGAAGTAACCTTTACCAAGGAAATTATCCAGATTACAGGGCTTTTAACCCAGCAGGTTCATCTTAAATGCGGAAACGACTTTTGGCCGTGCGTGGTATATACATCTTCGTTTGAAACCGCAAAAATTGTGGCAAATGTCAAAACAGGACTGCTAGGCAAGCTGCATTCCACCAATAATCTTGTCAACTTACGCTTTTGTTTTAGAGCTCCCGGAGAAACAAATTCAATAACGTTTTTTGTAGCTGGACGTATCCAGGCAACTGCGCCTTACGGGAAATCAGAAGACGTAAATATTTTTACCATACAGTACACAAACCGGCCGCCGGATGACTTAATCGAAATTATGGGGCGTGTTCTGGATGCCAATGTTAATTCCGCAAAACGCAAGGATGTCAGAATTCAATTATCACCGGACAATGTGCGTAAGTTGGGTCTTTTATCTACCGAATCTTCGGTTTCTATAGAAAAGGTCCCCAGGCGCTGTATATTAAGAGATATTTCCTTTTCCGGATCCAAAATTATTATGATGGGAGTGGCGAAATTCCTAATAGATAAAGAATCGGTACTGCGTCTTGATTTTGACGATCCAAGAGAATCCTATCTTGTTAATGGAAAAATTATCCGCGCCGAAAGCGTAGAAGGCAAAAAGGAGATGGTTGCCCTTGGCATGATTTTTCACGAAGATACTGTCCCTATGAGTTTCAAAATACGGCTTAATGAATTTTTAACCGCGTCAAGGGCAGACTACCGGGGTATATTGGACGAGGAAAAAGAAGACCCAAACGAGAAATTCCAAAGGGGAGGCGCCAAGCCTGCCGGCCCCAAAAAATGAATAACCGTATCGTCTTCTTAAAAATTCCAGAAAACCTGCGCCAACAAATAAAAAACGGAATGCAAACCGACTTTCCGATAGACCCTGATATTCCCATCCCCATAGAAGTACCTCTGGAAAATACGTCAGGTTTGCCGGAACTGTCTATGGAAATGATTCTTTCCGGCATGTTGAGCGTTATCGAAGAAGGTGAAGCAGAACAGGAATGGCTTGATTATTACAGCAGTTTTATTTTGTTCCTGCGTCCGGATATTTTAACAAAATTAAAAGAAATAAAAGAAAGCGGTCTGAATGATGATAACTTTATAAAAGCGCGTAACTTAATTCAGGAAGGAAGGCCAGAAGAAGGGTTGGACAGCATCCGCGAATTTATTGAAGAGCGGCCTCGTGTATGGAACGGCTGGTTTTTGCTTGGCTGGGCGTTACGGCTGCTTGGCCGCTGGACAGACGGAGAAACCGCATTAAAGAAGGCGATAGAACTTGGCGGAAACAACAGCGATACACGCAATGAGCTTGCCATCTGCCTGATGGAAATGGGAAACACAAACGGCGCGAGGCGCGAACTGGAAGCCGCGCTTAAAGAAGACCCGGAGAATGTAAAAATAATTTCCAATCTTGGCGTACTGGCAACAAAAACCGGCGAGAAAGAAAAAGCCGCCGCCTTTTTCAGAACCGTTCTGGAATTTGACAGTAATGATCCTGTCGCGAAAAACTATTTAAAAATCAACACCTTTGTGTGATGTATCTTCTAACAATGTTTGCGGACCGGCGGGGATGCCAATTTTGTTCAAACCCGCCAGAAGCGGCACACCTGCAAACGCCGCACCAAGCGCGAAGATAGCGCGTTCAATCGGTTGCGCGATTGTTAAAGCAACCCATAGTTCTCCCGGCGGTTTGTATAAAACAAGAGAAAAAAAGTTCCCGACAGCGGCGCCTCCGATAAGGCCGCCAAACGCGCACAGCCAGATTGCCGGAAATTTAGACAGGCGTTTGGGGTTTGCAAACATCCGCCCCGCGAAAATAATTCCCGTTATTACGGCGACAAAACCAAGGCCGTAAAAAACCAGCGGCAGACGGATAACGCTGCGGCCTATTTCCTGGGTAAACCAAAGAACTGTACCGGCTATATAAACAATAATTCCCCCGTTAATAACAAAGCTGCCATTGCTGCTGATTGCCACAGGCGGCCATTTCCCCCAGGCAATGCACCCCGAAGTAAACGCCGTAGTCGCGCCAATAATAAAAGTTCCCAGACCCATCCACGCGGTATGGGGAGCGATCAGGCTGCCGATAAAGCCCCCCGCTGCCGAGCATAAAGCTCCGGCTATTGGCCCGAAAAAAATTCCCGACAATGGAGAAAGCGCCGAGGCAAGCGAGAAAACAGCTCCTGTACCCCAGATGGGAATGGTCGGCAATAAATGCCCCGCCGCTACAATCGCTGCCCATACCGCGACAATGGCCGGATGAATGTTTCCGATTAATTTATTTTTCATGTTGATTGTCCCGCCGCCTTCTGTCCATAATAATTCCCTTTCTGTCCATTTTAACCAGCCTGTGGGCATATTTACAGACAAGAGAAATATTATGCGTAACAAAAATAATTGTAAAGCCCCTGGAATGAAGATCCTTCGCGATATTCATGATCTTTATACTGCCCTTGTAATCCTGACCAATATCAACTTCGTCAAAAATGATAATTTTGCAGCCCATCGCGAGGATACAGGCAATTACCGCCTTTGTCCTGTCCGCCCTGCGTAAAGCGTGGGGAAAAGCGCCGGGATTATCCAATTCCACAATACGCAGGGCTTCCTCTACCCGGCTTTTAATTTCGGCTTTCGGGAGACCCGCCCTTTCAAGGGAAAAAGAAACTTCCCTGTAAACAGAATCCGTAAAAAGCTGAGTTTCCGGGTTTTGCATAACAAAACCAACTTCTTTAGAGATGGCGGAAACCGTTAGCTCTTTTGAATTTTTTCCGCGAATAAATATGTCTCCTGCGGCGGGACGTATAAGCCCGGCGATATTTTTAAGCAGGGTTGTTTTTCCGCAGCCGTTGTGTCCGGTAATGGCGATAAAATCATTATCCGCTACAGACAGATTGATGTTTTCGATCCCCGCGCCGGAATCCGCGTACTTATAGTAAAAACCGGAAATTTCTACAGAAGGAGTTCCGGTTTTATTTCCGCGTTCCCCTTTGTCCAGCGGAAAAACGGAAAAAATATCCGGCTCGGCGGGCGGCTCTATGCCGTTTTCGTCAAGCAGACGGCGGTTGGAAACAATGGCTTGTGCGGTATCAAGCGCGGCGATGCTGCCGTTTTTCAAAATACAGACCCTGTCGGCAAATTCACAAACCCGCTTACTGCTGTTAGTTGCCATTATCACCGTTATCTGATACTTCCGGCGGATCTCGCCAATAACGGACATTACTTCCGCCGCTCCCTGCGGGTCAAGCCGCGCCTGGGGTTCATCCAATACAAGGATTTTTCCCGCCATTGCCAACGCGGCGGCTATTGCCAACCGCTGCTTTTCACCGCCGGAAAGGGTCATGGGAGAACGTTCTTCAAAACCGGAAAGCCCGACAGCTTCCAGTGCGAGATTAACCCTTCTCTCAATTTCCAGCGGCGGTAAAAGAAGATTCTCTGGGCCAAAGGCAGCTTCGTGCCGTACCGAGGATGTAAACAACTGCGCGTCTGGATCGTCAAACGTCATCCCAACATTGAGAGCGAGACGCGGCACTGGTACTTCTGTTGTACTTTCGCCGTCTACAGTAACGGTCCCCAAAAACCGCCCGCCGGAAAGCTGGGGAACAATGCCGTTTATCAGTTTGCAGAAAGTTGTTTTTCCAGCGCCGGTTTCGCCCATAACGACAAGGAATTCCCCCCGCTTTACCGACAGGCTGATATTCTCGAGCGCCCATTTTTTCTCATTGGAATATGAGAAATAAACATTTTCAATATTTATGATCCGCGACACTAAAATTCCCGAATTTATCAACAGCCTCGCCCTAAGGGGACTAGGGATGTTGTTCTTAAAAGGTATTGGTCTTGAATGAATTAAGCGCCAATGCCAGAACTCCAAAAGCTAAACAAGCCGCCAAGGATAAGTAATCATGCGCTTTCATTGAGTTTTTTTCAAGCCAGGTTCTGGTCTTGTAAGCGCCAAAAGCCCTCGCATCCATGGCAACCGAAGAAACCTGGGCCTTTCGCATCGCGTTCAACACGAGCGGGACAACCAGGGCGGGATAGGCTTTAAATTTCGCGAGCAACGACCCTTCCTCGAAAGAGCTGATTCCGCGCAATTTTTGGGCATCCATGATGGCCTTTCCTTCTTCCCTGAAAAGTGGGATTAGGTTAAAAGCGGTAGTAATAATAAAGGCGGCGCGGTAATTTATGCCAAAAGAGACAAGACCGGTCGCTATCTGGTAGGGAGAAGTAGTTTCGACAAGAATCGGCAAAAGAAGCGCCAAAGCCGCCAAACGGCAGCTGATGGTAAGCCCAAGAATCAGGCCTTCCCATTTTAGGGAACCAAAACCGCCCAAAACCGGAAATGAGGGCGGAAAAAGCGGTTTTAGTATATAATTCTCCCCCTGACCAAGTAGAATTTGCATTAAAATCATAAATACCGCTAACAATGAAAGGAAAATGAAAGACTTTAGGCTCCTAAAAGGGATTTTCCCTGCTAACCGCAGTCCCAAAAACAACAGCGGCAGGGCGGCGGCAACAGGAAGTTTGTCTATTACAAATATCAAAACTGTAAACATTATTACAGCCAGTATCTTTGTACGAGGATCAAGCCTATAAATAAACGACATTTGCGGAACCCTACGAAAAAGCATATTTAACAAAACTATATACAAAAAAACTATAATATGCTATACTTATGGAAATATCACACATCATACATAGAGGAGTTAAAGATGACTGATGCAAAAACACGTTTAGCAAACAGAGAACGGCAAAGAAAGTATCGTGAAGCGCACAGGGAAGAAATTAACAAACAGCGTAAAGAGCGGTACAATGATCGTATAGCAAAAGGGAAGTGTCCCCGTTGTGGAGGCAAAATCAAAAAGGGATATACCTTATGCGTTGATTGTTGTGAGTATCAGGCAAATTTAAACCGGAAATACGCAAAGGTAAGAAAAAAAGCCACGGGTACAACAACTGCCGCTAAAACAACAGCGAAAACGGCGGGAAAAAAACCGGCGGCCAAGAAACCTGCGGTAAAGGCAGCGGCAAAACCGGCGAAAACAGACCTGAAAAAGGCAACTGCCAAGAAGCCTGACGCGAAGGCAGCGGCAAAACCGGAAAAAGCAGCAACAAAGAAAACTCCAGCCAAATCAAAAGCAAAATGATATATTCAGACTCTTGCGAGGGACCTAAGCGCCTTCGCAAGAGCTGCCTTTTCCTACATCTAATCTCAAAGCAAGTTTAGCTAATGCAGCTTTTCCAAAAATTGAATTTTCGGAAAAGCCTTAGTTAGTGTCTGTCCACAAAGTCGGTTACTTTATGGAAGTTGTTCAGAAACTGAAGTTTCCGAACAACTCTATTGTTCGATCCCATTACCGTTAAAGGGCAGTTCGGTTTGAGGCCCGGGAACTATGGTCTGCGAAATCAAACGGTTGATTATTTTGGAGTTATCCAGAAGGCTAGAAACGGATTGGTTCTGGTGCAGACGGGAAATGACATGGGCAAAAAGGCGGGAAATACTTACGTTAATGTACCATTCACGTTTTATAACTTCTTCCTGATAAACTGCGTTGGTTCCGATAATCCTGTAAAAAAGCCCTTCCTTGTAGGCTTGGTCAAAATGATCAAGCGCGTCTCCGGAAAAAAGCGGCAGGCTGATGGAACAAATTATTCTGCGGGCTCCGTTTTCCTTTAGAATTTTCATTCCCTTTATCAGAGTACCGCCCGTTCCCAGAATATCATCCGCCATAAAAACCGTTTTGTCCTGAACATTCCCCAACAGCCGTATTTGGGAAATATTTGACTGCGTTGCATCCTTGCTGATTTTTGAATAATCCCTTTCCTTATACAACAGGGCAAGAGGTTTTTTTAAGGCTGAAGCGTAGAATTTATTCCGGTCAACAGCGCCGGTGTCGGGAGAAACCACGACAAAGTCATCGTTTAAAATTCCATCCATCTTGGTCAGGGTGCTTATAATCTGATAGCTGGCGTGAAGATTCTCAAGGCGCATTTTGTTGAAAGCATTAATAATATCTCTTGAATGAATATCCAGGGTTATGATGTGATTAACTCCCAGGCTTTCAAAAATCTTGCCTATACGGCTTGCGGTAAGACCTTCCCTGCCCTTTGCCTTATGCTGCCGGGCATAGGGATAATTGGGAATTACAAGGGTAATCCTCTCGGCTCCGGCCTGCTGAGCGGCATCAATAGTAACAAAAATTGTCATCAGGTGATCATTAATGGAAAGATTATTTACAATCCCGCTTGAAAATTTTACCGGATAGTGGTTTTCCACATCCTGGAAAATATAAACATCCTTGCCGCGGATGGATTCCAGAATTTCGGATTTAATCTCTCCGTTGGGGAACAGGGAAAATTTTACAGGGACCTTGTACGGTCTGCCGTTTTCCTTATCAATCCCACTCCGCGCGGTAGATCCGCGGGCTGCCAGTTTATTAACCAGTTCAAGCTGTAAGGACGCGTGTTCAACACTTACATTGTAACGCCCGGAAAGGGCTTCTACGGTTTGTTTCTGGCTTTGACGGTACTTTTGACTCAAATGCTCAATAACTTCATCAGCGAAAACTTCACCGCCTGGGCAGGTTATAATCGCAAGATTTGTCGGATTAAAGTACTTCATGGTATATCTTTTTCATACCATGAATAAAAAAGACAGTCAAGGGTGTATTATCCTCGGATGTATATCCTCGAAGTATTACCCTCGGCTTCTGCCTACGGCTTTATGCCAGCCTGCGACTAATTTTTCACAGCGATCCGCGTCCATTTTCGGTGTAAAGACAGCGTCCTGCTGCCAGCGTGACTTAACCTCGTCCCGGTCTTTCCAGAAACCTACGGTAATTCCGGCAAGGCAGGCAGTTCCAAGGGCGGTAGTTTCCCGCACGACAGGCCGCACGATGGAAGTACGGCAAACATCCGCCTGGAACTGCATAAGGAATCTGTCCCTGCTCGCGCCGCCGTCAACTTTTAATTCAGTCATGGTAAAGCCCAGATCTTTTTCCATTGCCCGCAAAAGGTCCATAACCTGATAAGCTATGGATTCCTGGGCTGCCCTGATAATGTGGGCTCTTTTTGTTCCCCTTGTTATCCCTACAATACAGCCGCGGGCGTACATATCCCAATACGGCGCACCCAGGCCTGTAAAAGCCGGAACAAGATAAACGCCGCCGGTATCGGTAACTTTGGAAGCGTAGTATTCACTGTCGGCGCTGTCGGTAATAAGGCGCATTTCGTCACGCAGCCACTGGATAACTGCGCCTCCTGTAAATACCGAACCTTCAAGGGCGTAGTCCGGTTTATCACTAAAACCGGCGGCAATGGTTGCCAAAAGCCCGTTACCGCTGACGGCGGCGCTTGAGCCGGTGTTCATTAACAGGAAACAGCCAGTACCATAAGTGCATTTAACTTCGCCTTTTTCGAAACAGCATTGTCCGAAAAGCGCCGCCTGTTGATCCCCGGCGACACCTGCGATTGGAATCTCAACCCCCTGAATATTGGCGGAAGCAAAAACAGCGCCTGAGGGTTTAACTTCCGGCAGTATGGCGCGCGGAATATCAAGCGTTTCGATCAGTTTGTCGTCCCAGTCAAGTTTATGAATATCAAAAATCATTGTACGGCTCGCGTTGGTATAATCGGTAACATGTGATGCGGTTCTGGTCTTTCCGCCGGACAGTTTCCAGATAAGCCATGTGTCCACAGTACCAAAAAGTATCTCGCCTTTTCTCGCTTTTTCACGCGCTCCTTCAACATTGTCCAGTATCCACTTGATTTTTGTCGCCGAAAAATAAGCGTCGGGAATAAGCCCTGTTATTTTTGTTATATAATCGCCCAAGCCGTCACGAACAAGGGAATCGACAATTTCGGAAGTTCTGCGGCATTGCCATACGATTGCGTTGTAGACAGGCAGGCCGGTTTCCCTATCCCACAGGATTGTTGTTTCCCGCTGATTGGTTATGCCGATAGCGGCAATATCTTTCGCGTCAATATTTGCACGGGCAAGAAGGTCGGTCATTACTCCGTACTGTGTGGAGTAAATTTCCATTGGGTCATGTTCCACCCAGCCTTCTTTTGGGTAGATTTGGGTAAACTCTTTTTGTTCCGCCGCTACAATGTTCTGTTCACGGTCAAACAAAATCGCCCGTGAGCTTGTTGTTCCCTGATCCAGGGAGAGAATGTACTTTGCCATATCTTTACTTTATCTGAAAAAGGAGGGGTTTTCAAGTTTTATATGTCCTTTTGTTAGCGGATTCAGTATTTGCTTTAGTTTGTTTAATTGTTCTTCCATTTTTTTCCTCTTTCAAATTATGCTTTTCCGTATAAATTTCTCAGAAATAAGACTGCCAAATATATCCTTAATGTGATTTTCCATGTTCTCAATAAACTTTATATCTACCCTTTCATCCTCAACATTTCTTAAATAATTTGTGGCAAGATTTGTGAAATTCTGATTGTTTGTATATTCTAACACCAGTTTGACATATTCACTATTTGGAGCAAAAGAAAGCAGGAATGCCTTTGTCTGCGGCGCTTCTTTGTCGAATATTTCTACGAATTCTTTAGGAGAAAATAAAGTAAAGAGCCAGCCGAAAGGATCATAATCATTCATTGTTTTTCTCCAAAATATCCGTTATCCGTATTCCAAAATTTTCATTAATAACAACCACCTCTCCATGACCAATCAGTATATTTCCGGCAAAAATATCTACAAAGTCAACAGCTAATTTATCCAGTTCTATAAATGTACCCACTTCTGCTTCTCTTATGTATTTAAGCGGAAGAGACTTTCTGCCCAATTGAACTGTAACAGGTATATTTATTTGATTTATTATTTCATCAGACAGAAATATTTTATTTTTTTTATTATGAATCGTTTTGTAGGGAATACAAATATTAAACATTCCTTCAA
>Ga0099364_10007403_pt1 | contig 15676 bp, 10 predicted proteins | sample TergutTh196P3_FD_73070 | JGI IMG/M metagenome (GOLD analysis project Ga0099364, IMG submission 73070) | Microcerotermes parvus P3 segment gut microbial communities from Pointe-Noire, Republic of the Congo - Th196 P3 | ecosystem: Host-associated > Arthropoda: Insects > Digestive system > Gut ...
CAGGTATGGCTATGCGCCCGGGCCCTGAAAATTCCGGTGGTGGGCCTGGGCGGCATCATGACGGCCGAAGACGCCCTGGAATTCATCCTGGCCGGGGCCACGGCCGTGGAGGTGGGCACGGCCGTATTCATCGACCCCCGGGCCCCCATAACCATTCTGGAGGGCCTTTTGGCCTGGCTCATCAAGGAAGGCCTCCAGGATCTCGGGGAAATTCGGGGCGCGCTGAAAATATGAAATTTTGGACTCCGCGTCCGGCCTGGGCCCGCTTCAAATTTCCAGCCCTGGGGGCGGCCCTGGCCGTTGCGGCGCTTTTATTGGTTCTCAACGCGCCGGGCTTGGCTCTGCGCTTCTATCTCAGCCACATCCTGCCCCGCCAGTCCGGCCTTGACGTCGCCTACGCCCGGGCCAGCCTTGAAAACAGCGCCTTGTTCCTGGAAAACCTTACCCTCACCGGCCCTGACCTGGGGCGGCTTGCCTTAGACCTTGAACTTCGGGACTTTCGGCCCCTTGTTTTTTTTCGTTCCCGCCCCGGGCTGGATCTGGCCGACCTGGTGGTTCTTCGCGGCGTCCGTTGGGAGCGCGAGGACTGGACTTTTCAGGCCCCAGAAATTAAGGTCGTAAGGCCGAGATGGCCGGTGGATGAAGCGGATATGCCCTTTAACCTGGTCCTCGCCCAAGACCCGCACGGCGGGGGCCGCCCGGAGGCGCCGCAATTCCAGGCCAAGGGCCTGATCCTGGGCCATCGCGACCTGGCCTTGGAGGACCTGAGGTTTCAACTGACCACCGAGGCCGGGGTCTGGACCGGCGAGGTGAAGTCTTTGAAACTGGATGACTTTCAATCGGCCCTGGACCGCTGGGTCCAAAGCGGGGGACGGCCTTGGGCCCTTTTGCCGGAACTCTTTCATCTGCGGGCCGCCGCCGGCCGGCTGGAATTGGATGGTCAACCCGTCATCCTGGTGAGGACCGCCCTGCCCGAGACCAGGCACCTCTTCACCAAGTTCAGCCCCCATTCGGTCTCCTACAGTTATTTCCTGGCTCTCTGGCTTGACCCCGAGCTTCTGCCGGGCGCTTTCCGGGCCGAACTGGGCGGTCGGCCCTTGGATCTGGAACTGGCCCTGGACCTGACCTTCGACCCCGAGGGGGGGGCCTTGGAGCTAAGGAGCCTGAGCCTCGACGAGCCGAACCTGGGCCGCCTGGACCTGGCGGCCGAATTGAGCGGCCTGGGCCCGTGGGGGGATTCGCTCCACGAGTTCGTGGGCGGTCTTTTTCCGGCCCGTCTCCACAGCCTGAGCCTGGCCTTTCAGGACCAGGGGTTCATGGCCTGGTCCTACGCCCGTCTGGCCTTAATGGAAGGGTGGAGCGAGGCCGAAGTCCCGGACCGGCTGAAGGAGGAGCTTTGGGCCTCTCTCCCCGAGGCGCAAGAAGAGAAAGGGGCGGGCCTCTTCCTCCTGGCCGGGGAAGCCGAAGCCTTTTTGGACCATCCGGAAAACCTCATCATTTCGCTGGAACCGGCCCGTCCCCAGGTTTTGGCCCGCCTTGTAAAAATGGACGGATATGATATAATCAAAAACTTGGGATTGACCTTGACCGTCAATGACCGGCCCGCGGCGCCGGGCGTTGTTTCGGAACGCCCCGCTCCCTTCCAGGCGGAAGACCCAGCCCCCCAACCAGCCCCCGGCCGAGCCCCGGCCGAATGAACCAGGAAGGCCAAAAACCTATGAAGAAAACCAAAGCCCCCTTGCTAATTCTGGCCCTGGCCGCCCTGGCGGCTCTGCTCTATGCCGTCAGCCGGCCGGCCGCTACAGACCCCGCCCCCTATGAATCCTTCACCCTGGCCATGGATAAACTGTTCGGCCCGGGCCAGTGGTCCGTCCAGAGCCATGAAGGCTCTTCCGGCGGCCTCTCGGTCAAAGGCCTGAACCTCAAGCTGCCCAGCGGACTTGACATTGAAGGCCTTGGTCAACCCTTGGCCCTGAGCGCGGATTCGGTCTTCATCAGGAAGCTTCCGTCCAAGAGCCAGATGGAAAATCTCGTTTCCCTGGCCGACTGGCAGGGCCGGCCCGAGACCCTTTTAGCCGATCTTATGCGCTTCCAGGGGTTCCGTATTCAGGGTGAAGGCGACTTTGAGACGAAGCTGGAGATTGAGGAATTAAAGCTGGAAAGGATGAAGCTGGCCCAGGCCGGCGAGGCCGGGCCGGCCGGCGAGGCCGGGTTTTGGAAGGCTTTCCACTTGGGCGGCGTGGATTATAAAAATTTGAATATTACCGTCAAGTCCCCGGAGGCCGAAGCCTCGGCCGTGGTGAAATCCGCGTCTTTTGAAGGTCTCGGCTTCGACGGGGACGTGCCCTCGGGCCTGCTCAGCCTGCCCGGTCTGGACGCCATCGCCGATTTAAAGATATTGGCGGGCCTGAACTTTAAAAACCTCAAGGCCGCGGGGCTGAAAATGGACTTCCAGGGCCTGGCCCCGGAGGCCAAGCTTCAGGCCGCCATCTCCTTAGACGCCCTGGAGGAAACGAATGTTCAGGCCTTCAAGTCCGTCGGAGCCCTCAAACTGACCGGCTTTAAAAGCCGCTTAACGGACGACGAAGGCCAGGTCATAAGCCTGAATCTGGCCGAATTCAGCCTCCGCGGCCTGGAGGCGGCGGACTATTTAACCAAAATTTTGGCCGGCTTGGCTGAAGCAAAGGACAACCTTGAGTCGGCCCAAATACTCCTGGCCGGCCAGTTCACCCTGGCGGACTTTATCGTCAGCCCCATCTCCCTGGAGGAAATGTCCTTGACCGGCCTGGACCTGGACTTCGCCGGCCTGGCCACTGTCAAATTGGCCGAGATGAAGGCCGTCGGCCCCTATCGGACCGGCGCAATCCCCCCTTCCGCCAAATCCTGGGTTCGGGGCCTGGAAATCAATCTGCCTGGCGACCCCAAGGCCGAGCCTGACACGCCGGGCCGGGACATATATGAATTCAGCCAAAAACTTGGCCGGAACTCATTCAACCTGGAGACCGAGGTCGAAGGCGCCTACGAGGCCGGGAAGGGCCTTTGGACGACCAAGCTCAACCGCTTTTCGGTGCGGGATCTCTTCGATCTGTCCTTTGGGAGCTCCTGGGGCGGGCTGACCTTGGACCGCCTGGAAAAATTCAAGAACACCCCGCTGAGCGCGTTCTACCTGGGCGCCTTGAATCCGGGCGACCTTCTGGGCGACGCCTCTTTCGAGGCTTTCAATATCAAATACACGGACCAGGGCCTGGTTGATCTCATATTCAATCTCAGGGCCGCCGAGGAAGGCGGCAACGTGACCGGCGCGGAACTGAAGGATAGAACCATAGTCAAGGCCGGGCTGATGCTCATGATAGGCGCCCAGTATCTTAAAAACGTGGAAGCCCTGAGCCGGCCCCTTCTGGATTTCCTCAAAGCGCCCGGTTCCCTGGAGATAGACATAAAGCCCTCTAAGCCCCTGACCTTCTCCACGGTCTCCGCCTTGGGCGACGAGGAAGATCCATTGGTCATCCTGGACGCCTTGAACATCACCATTTCGGCCAATGGAGTGGCCGGCTCGCCACTGCGGTTCGTGACCGGCTCGGCTTATGAGGACGATGAATGATGCCGGGCGGACCGGGGTCTCTTTGAATCTGCCCGATGAGGAGGGCCGCCCGGCGCCGCCCGGCGCGGCCCTCTTTTTGGATCCCCAGGAAGGCTGGCTCTGGAGCGCCACCGAGGCGGCCGGCCATAAGACCAGCCTCTACGAACCCGACCAATGGCCCGTCGTTGCCCGCCATGACTTGCCCTCCCGCCTAGGGGCCGGGGGCCTGACCTTTGTCTGGCTCCAGGCGCCGGACCCGGGCGGGGCGACCCCCCGCTTTCTGGCTGAATACTTCCTGGAAACCGAGGGCCGCCTCCTGGTGGCGGGCGACCGCCCGGCCGACCTCGAACCCTTGGCCGATCTCCCCGGCGCCCTCTTCCACGGTGAAGCCAGGCCGGACAGCCCCTTGAATAAGGCGGCCCTGGGCGCCAAAATCGACCGGCAGCGTTTGGCCCGGGAAGCCCGGCTGGCCGAGATTAGCTCCGAGCTGGCGGAAATCGGGAAGGCCGAAACCGCCCAGCGGGCCCGCCTTAACCTCTGGATTGACCTGGACGACCTGGAAGATCGCTTTCAGGAAATGGGGCAAGACCTGGCCCGCCGGGCTCGGGAATGGGAGAGGGTCAGGGCCGAGGCCGCGGAAAAACAGGCGGCCTGGACGGCGGCGGCCCGCGGGGCCGGGGGGCTCTTGGGGCGACTGGGCCGGCTGGGCCTTTTTTTGGGCCGCCTGTTTGGCCGAGCCCGCAATCAGGCCGAAGAAGAGAGCCGCCGGGCCCTGGAGGCGGCCGAGGAGGCTGTCCGGGAGGTCCGCCGGGCTGAAGAAGGGGCCTTGCTCAAGGCCCGGAACCTTTCCCAGCGCCTGGAGCGGCTGCGCCGGGAAGCGGAAGTCTGGCCGCCCCGGGCGGGCCTGGTCAAGGAGCTGGAGCGCCTGGCCAGGGCCAAGGAATCCGCCGCCCTGGCTTTGGACGCCGAAACCGCCCGCACCCTCTCCGAACCTGGCCAACTGGCGGCCGAAGCGCCCCTCATCCTGGTCCTGGCCGCCGATGCGGCGGGCCTGGGCCGCTCCTTTCCGGCCGTTCTGCGTCTGACCTCCCTTCGGCCGGACCATGACGGCCGCCAGGCTATGTCAGCCATGGTTATGAACGCGGAGAAACACCTGGTCATCCTGGGCGATTTCACCTTCTGGCCCGTCTGGAGCGGCCGGGGCCCGGCCCTCCCGGAGGCGGCGGAAGGCCCGGCTTGGCAAGGGCTCAAGGTGGCCGAGGAAGAGTGTGAGCTTAAGGAATACCTGGCCGCGGGCGGCCTCTTCCACCCCGTCCCGCCGCCCGTTTCCGCCCCCCGCCTGGCCCGCCTGGAATTGGACGGCCCCTCCCCCGGCCTGGGGCTCCGGGCCTTTGGGGAAATGGGTCCGGTCAATCCGGTCAGCGCCCTGGCCGTGGCCCGGGCGGCCCACTCTTTCGCCAGGAATCGCAAGGAAGAGCCGGCGGTCCTGATCCTGACGGCCTCGCCGGCTCAAGGGCGCCTCATAGGCTTGATGCTGGAAGATATTAAAGCTCCGCGGGTCTTGGCCGGCGAACCCCAGGCTTTTGACGGCTGGCCCCGGGTCCCCCTGGTCATCTTGGAGCCGGCTTTTGAAGCCCCCCACCAGGGCCATCCCTGGGCTTGGCCCTCCTTCGGCCGTTGGCGCCTGCAGCTGGCCTGGGGTCTGGCCGCGGAGGAGATCTGGCTGGCCGGGCGCGGTACATGGCTGGGCCGCCTGCCCACGGCGGCCCCCTTGGCCGTCCTGTGGCGGGCGGCGGCCGAGTCTGGGGGGAAAGCCCCCGCCTTTGAGGCCCGGCCGGACGCCGTTCGCAAAATTTTGGACTTGGCCCGGGAGGAAATTTGGGCCTTCCTTCCCACGCCGAAAGCCTCCTGGTGGCGCTTTTGGGAGGAACCGCTCCTGGCCGCGGCCCGCCGACGCCTCAGCGTGACCATAATGAGCGCCCCCCCGGAACCGAGGGACGACCAGGAATTCGCCGGCGCCGCCTTGAGAAAATTGGGCGCCAACTACTGCCACGTGGGGCTGGCCTCGGGTTTCCCAAGTTCTTTTGCCGTGGTCGATGGCCGCCACCTCATCTGGGGGGGGGCCTATTCCTGGGCTCTGCCCCAGGCCGCCCCGGCCCTGGCCGAGATGCTCCAGCTAAAATTCATCTTGGAAAAAGTCGCCCGCCGGGGAGGCGGCTTTAAAACTTGCCGCCTCTGCGGCCGGCCTCTGGTGCTTATCAACCAGAGCCAGTTAAGGGGCCTGAGCGACGAACAGCCGCTTTTGGTCGGCTGCCTGGGCTGCCCGGCCCAGAACCGCCAGCGCTTAGACGAGCGGCGCGACCCTTTTGACGAGCCGCCCCGTTGCGGCCAGGACCGCTTCACTCCCTACCAACGGCTTCGCCAGGGCCGCCAGGAGGTCTGGGCCTGCCCGCTGCACCCCGGCGGCCCTCTCTGCCCCGCTTTTCGGGTAATTCCCGGAGATGTGGAGATTTCAGCGATTTAAAAGCCGGCCGGCTGATTGCTTAGGAAGCGCTGATTAATTGAGCCACCGCATTCTAAAGGCTTTGACCGAAAGCGTCAAAAACCTGCTCCAGGCCGGCCGGCCGGTCACCGTCTTTGAGGGAACCTCCCCCTTCCACCACATCGTCATTCGGGATGAGGGCCCTTTTCGGACCATGTATTTCATAGGTCCCGAGGGCGAGGAGGCCGAAACCTCAATTGACCGGAAAAACCCCGGCCGGGCCGTCTTTGAATACCCGGGGCTCATGCTCACGGCCCTGGCCTTGGCCCCCTCCCGGCGTATCCTTCTTCTGGGTCTGGGGGGCGGCTTTATGCCGGGGATATTCGCCCGCTTTCTGCCGGAGCGAAACCTGACCGTGGTGGAAGTGGACCCCCTGGTGGCTGAACTGGCCGGCGCCTATTTCGGCTTCGCCCCCGCCCCCAATGTCCGCCTGGTTTTGGCCGATGGCCGCGATTTTCTGGCCGCCAGGCTGGAGGAGGATTTTGACCAGATCTGGCTGGACGCCTTTTCCGGCGACAATGTGCCGCATAACCTGTCCGGCCGGACTTTTCTGGAACTCTGCCGCGACCGCCTGGTTCCAGGCGGGCTCCTGGTCCAGAACCTCCACCAGAACCGGCCCCGGACATTTCAAGAGCAGCTCGAGACCACCCTGGCCGTCTTCGGCCCCTTTATGGCCTTGGGGGGCAGCCGCTCCGGCAACGCCGTGATTTTTTCTTCCCGGTGGGCCGATGCGCTGTCCGGCCGGCCGCCGGAGACCTGGCGTCCGGCGGAGCTCATGGCGGCCGTGAAAAAATTCGGCCCCCGCCTCGGCCCCTATGATCTGACCGCGGAAATCCTCAAGGTCAAAAAATTCCCCCTATAGTTTCGCACTTAAGCGGAGTTCCCCCCAAAGGCCCAGGAAGTCAGGCGGCCAGGGGGCCCGAAAGGTCATGGGCCGCCCGGTGGCCGGGTGGTTTATGGTCAGCCGGCGGGCGTGGAGAAGCTGTCGGCCGCAGAAGGGGGCCAGGCGGGGGTGGCGGCGCGTGAGATCCCCGACTCCCCGGCTGTAAACAGGGTCGGCCAGGACGGGGCAGCCCAAGGCCGCCAGGTGGACCCGGGCCTGGTGGGTGCGGCCGGTGACCAGGGTCAGAAGGAGGAGGCTGAGGCCCGTTTCGGGAAAGTGCCGGAGCAGGCGGTAAAAGGTGAGGGCCGCCCGCCCGTCGGCGCGGCCCGCCGCCATCTTGTGGCGCAGGCTGGGGTGCCGGCCTATGGGCAGATCCACCAGGCCCCGTTCGGGCCGGGGCCGGCCCCGAACAAAGGCCAGATAGCGCTTGAGGGTCTCGCGCCGGCTGAAGGCCGCGGCCAGCCGGCGCAGGGCCGGTTCGGTCCTGGCGGTCACCACCACCCCGCTGGTGTCCCGGTCCAGGCGGTGGACCAGGCCCGGCCGAAAGGGAACTCCGATCTCTTCCAGCCGGGGGTCGCGGGCCAGAAGCCCCCCGGCCAAGGTGGGGCCGCCCGGCCCGGAAGCCGGGTGGATCAAGAGGCCCCAGGGCTTGTTGACGACCAGGATATGGTCGTCTTCGTATATGACGTCCAAGGCCAGCCCCGGGTCAGGGGCCAGCGAGGCGAGGGGGGGCGCCGGCCGGCCGGCCAGGATGACCGCGCCGAAGGTCACGGCGGTTGAGGGTTTCAGGACCGGCCGGCCGTCCAGTTGCACCAGGCCGTCCTTGATGAGGCGGGCCAGTTGGGAGCGGGAGTAATCCGGCAGACGGCCGGAGAGCACCTTGTCCAGCCGCTCTCCGGCTTCGGCGGCGCTCACGGTGAAGGCCTCCTGACCGGCCGCCGCGGGCGGATCGGTCAATGGGGTTTACGGGCTTTGCCGGGCACGGCGGATTTGGGGGGCCGCGGGAAGAAGGCGGCAATGGCCGCCTCGACCTCCACTTCGGTCCGGTTCGAGGCCAGGGCCACTTCCTTGACCAGAAGCATGGTCACCATGTCCAACAGCTTTCGTTCGCCGAAAGACAGCTCTTTTTCCCTTCTGAGGGACATAAGCTCGCCCATGACCGCGGCCACGTCATAAGGGGAGCCGGTTTTGATTTTTTCCATGTATTCGCGGTGCCGGCGGTTCCAGTTGGCGCTTTCGGGGAACCTGGGCGGGGCGCGGAATATTTCGAAAACCTTCTCGACCTCGCTTTGCTCCATTAGGGGCCGGAGGCCCACTTCCCTGATGTTCTGGGCCGGGATCATTATTTTCAGGCCATTTTCCAGGATGCGCAAAATGAGGCAGTCATAGCTGCGGCTGCCGACGGTCCTCCGCTCCCGGGACTCTATAAGTCCCACCCCGTGGGCCGGATAAACAGCCAGCTCACCCAGGACGAAGCTCACGTCGATATCCTCCTTTTTACCAAACAGCATTGACCATTCAGCCGAAAAAGTCAAGACGCCCAAAAATTTGACTTCTCCAGGCGGGGGGTTTTTTGTATAATCCAATAATCACCCAAAGGAAGCGCTGATTAATATGGAAAAGGGCCTGGTTCTGATCAACACCGGCGATGGCAAGGGCAAGACCACCGCCGCCTTGGGCACCGCCATCCGGGCCTTGGGCCGGGGGCTCCGCGTGGCCATTCTTCAATTCATCAAAAACCAGGAGACGGGAGAAGGGCTCTTTTTGGCCGATTACGCGGCCCGGCGGCCGGAAAGCCTCTTCTACCGCCGGCTGGGGCTGGGCTGCCTCAAGGGCCCCCCCCGGCCCGAAGACCTGGCCAAGGCCGCCGAAGCCATGGCCCTGGCCAGGGAACTGGCCGCCGATGCCTACGACCTTCTGGTGCTGGATGAAATCTGCGTGGCCGCGGCCCTGGGGCTTATCGAGACGTCCGAAGTGGTCCGGCTGATTGAAACCAGAAGGCCCGGGCTCAACCTCTTTCTCACCGGCCGGGGCGCGGCGCCGGAAATAATCGCCCTGGCCGATACGGTCACGGAGATGAAACTCATCAGGCACGCCTACGAAAAGGGCGTCCCCGCCCGCCGCGGCCTGGAATATTAAGGGGGGGTCATGGAATGGTGCGGCCCGGAAAATTTTTTCGACCTAGACGGCTTAGGCCCCCTGGCCGGTCTTTTCCAGGGCCTGGCCCGCGTTTGGGAGGTTTTGGACAACCTCGAGCCCTTCATCCTAAGGACAATGAACCCGAACGTGGCGGAACTGCGGCGGCGCGGCGCCTTGGTGCCCGAGGCCGCCGGCCTTGTGGCCGGAAAGGTCTATTGGGGAGTCGATTATGAATTGGGAGACCCGGCCAAGGGCGGGTTGAAAGTATATCACCAGGGCCGTCTCCTGCCGGAGGCGGCCCTGGTAATGCCCGGGACGCTATTGGCCGACGACGGCCTGGAAATCGGGGCCGGGGCCCTGGTGGAGAGCGGCGCCTTCCTCAAGGGGCCGGCCGTTATCGGCCCGCGGTCCGAAGTGCGGCAGGGGGCCTACGTCAGGGGTTCCGTCTGGTCCTCGCCGGGCGCGGTCATCGGCCACGTCACCGAGGCCAAGAACACCCTTCTTCTGCCCGGGGCCAAGGCGGGACACTTCGCCTACCTGGGGGACAGCCTCCTGGGGCGGGAGGTGAACCTGGGCGCGGGCACCAAGTTGGCCAATTTCAAGATGACGGACCTTCCCTACATCTACCGGGTGGCCGGCCAGGAGGTGGAAGTGCGCCGCCGCAAGTTCGGCGCCGTATTGGGCGACGGCGCGGCCACGGGCTGCAACGCCGTCACCAACCCCGGCGTCCTCTTGGGCCGGGGAGCGAAAGTCCTGCCCAACGTCTCCGTCTCCCCAGGCTATTATCCGGCCCGGGCCTTGATCCGAGGCCGATGAGCCCCCTATTTTTGTCCCTGGCGGCCGGGCTGTGGCCGACTTTCGCCCTGGCCCCCGGGCCGGAGCCGGCCCCGGTTTTGTGGGACGCGCCCGTGAGCCAGGCCGCGCCCTCCCAGGCGCCGGACCTTTTGAAGCTGGATCAGGACCTCAGAGCCGCCTTGGATGCGGCCCGCCTGAAGCGGCGCGAGGCCGGGCCGGCCGCGGCCGCGGCCGGCCTGGAGAAAGCCGAGGCGCCGGCCCTGGTTCTGTTAAGGGCGGGCTTAAGAGAGGCGGCCGGCGACATGGCCGGCGCCCGGGCCGATTTTGAGAAAATCCTGGCCTCGCCGGATCGCTCCGCCCTGAGAGCCTCGGCCCTGATCGGCTTAAAGGCGGTCCTAAGGCGGAACCTGGCCGCCGGGGACAAGACCTCTTATCAGCCCCTCCTCAACACCCTCAAGGAAGAATGGCTCAATGCCGAGGCCCTGGACCTGGCCGCGGCCATCCACGCCGACCCCGAGGCCCCCGCCGCGGCCAAGGATTACGCCCGCTCACAGGAGCCGCTTCTGGCCCTGCGCCTGGGTTTCTATGACCGGGCCGCGGCCCTCTGGGCCGCCCCCGGCGAACCCTGGGAAATAAGGGCCCTGGCCGAGGCCGAATTCCGGCGGGGCCGATTCGCCCGCGCCGCGGAACTGCGCCTGGGGGCCCCCCCCGGCGGGCGGGCCGGCCCGCGCCTTAAGGCCGACCCCTCGGCGGCCTTCACCATCCTGACCAAGGGGGGGCTTTATCAGGCGGCCCTGGATTTGGCGGAAAAGCACCCGGCCTTGAAAAAAGACCCCGATTACGGCTGGCGGCTGGGTCTGGCCGCCCTGGCCGAAGGAAACTGGGAGGCGGCCCGGGGCTGGTTCGAGCCCCTGACCGAAGGCAAGCCTCCGCGTCCCGGGGCCTGGTACTTCCTGGGCCGGGCCCTGACCGGGGCGGATCGTACGGCCGAGGGCCTGAAGGCTTACGCCAGGGCCGCCCAGGGACCCGCCGGCTATTATAGAATCCTGGCCGAGGGCTGCCTGGCCAGGGCCAGCCCCCTTATAGGAGCCGAGAGCCCGCATGAAAGGGCCGATAGCCCCCCGGACGCCCTCTGGGCCCCGCTTCTGGCCCCCGGCCCTTCCGGGCGGGACCATGACAGCCTGGGCTTTCACCTGTGGATCACGGAAAGGGGCCTGAGCGGCCCCGGATTGGACCTGGCCGCCGCCGACCTGGCGGCGGCGGGGCCCATCCTGGCCGGCGGCCCGGGAACGGCCGAGCTTAACGGCGCCCTGGCCGAACACCTGGCCCGGCGGGACTGGGCCGGGCTCATGGAAGTCCGGCGGAGCCGGCCCGAAGCCTTCAAAAATCTCACCCCGGCCGGCCGGAATCTCTGGCCGCCCCTGGCCGCCACGGCCGCGGCCCGCACGGGCGACTACCGGCTGGCTTTAAGGCTTTTTTCGGCCGTCAAAAGCGAGGCCCGGCCGGAGCCGGCCAAGTGGGGGCACCCCTTGGTTTACAACCGCCAGGTACTGGACGCCTGGCGGCGCCACGGACTTTCCCCGGCCCTGACCCTGGCCCTGATCCGAACCGAGAGCGCCTTCCAGGCCGATGTCGTCTCGGTCTCCAACGCCCGCGGGCTCATGCAGCTTCTGCCGGCCACGGCGGGGCGGGTGGCCCGGGCCCTCGGCGAGGAAGCCCCCGGCCACCTGGCCCTCTTCGATCCGGACCTGAACATCCGCTATGGCGCCTGGTATCTGGCCGCCTTAGTCGAGGGCTTCGGCAGCGAGGCCCTGGCCCTGGCCGGCTACAACGGCGGGCCCTATAACATCAAAAGCCTCATTTCGGCCAAGCCGGGCATGCCCCTGGACGTTTTCATAGAAACACTCCATTCGGAGGAGACGGTCAATTACGTCAAGCGGGTTATCGCCAGCCGCCATATTTACGAAACAGCCTACCTGGGGCGGACCGCCCGCCCCGACCTCACCGGGCCTCTCCCCTCTCCCCGAGCCGGCCTGCCGGATTTTTGAGGTGCAAGCATGGAGAATACACGCTATAAAATTGTCTTGGTCGATGACAATATAGCCACCCTGAATCAAGGTAAAAGCCTGCTCAGGCCGTTTTACAAGGTCCATACCGTTCAGTCCCCCGTCACTTTTTTTGAGAACCTGGAAAAAGACATACCCGACATGATTCTTTTGGACGTGGAAATGCCCGAGATGAGCGGCTTTGAAGTGATAAAAAAATTGAAGGCCGACGCCCGTTACAGAGACATTCCCGTGATGTTCCTCACCTCCAAGAGCGATGAGGAAAGCGAGAGGGAAGGGTTTAAGCTGGGCGCGGTGGACTACATTACCAAGCCCTTTTCCGGGCCCCTGTTGCATAAGCGCATTTCAAACCAGATTCTCTACAAGCGCGTGCAAAACGCCGTGAAAGATTACTCGAGCAACATAGAAGCCATGATGGATGAAATCGCCAGGGCGAACGAACGCATGAAGATTTTGCTGGATAAGACCCCGCTGGCCTGCCGGTTATGGGATTCCAGCTATAATGTGGTGGATTGCAACGAGGCGGCCGTTAGGCTTTTCGGTTTCAAGGACAAGCAGGAATGCCTGGAAAGGTATCCCGAGCTGTACCCGGAGTACCAGCCCGACGGGCGGCGGTCCGTGGAAAAAGTCGAGGAACTCATACAAAAAGCCTTTGAGGAGGGCGGCTGTTCCTTTGATTGGACCTACAAAACGCTCGACGGCACCGCCATGCCGGCGGAAATAATTTTAGTCCGGGTCGAGCTTGAAGACGGTTACGCCGTGGCCGGGTATACCCGGGACATGCGCGAGCATAATAAAATGATGCGGGATATTGAATTTCGCAATAATCTCCTGCAAGCGGTAAACCGCGCGACCGCCATCCTCCTGCATTCGGATTTGGATTCTTTTGAAAATGCCCTGCATCAAAGCATGAAGATCCTGGCCGAAGCCGTGATGGTCGACCGTGTGCGCGTCTTTAAAAACCACGTCATCGGCGGGGAGCTTTATTGCACCCAGCTGTATGAATGGTCGGAATTCGTGGAATCGATGCATGGCAAGGAGATAACGGTCAATGTATCATATGGCAGGCAGGTGCCCGGGTGGGAGGAATTATTGTCGAACGGGAAATGCGTGCACAGCATGGTGCGCGACATGTCGCCGGCTGAAAGGCTTCACCTGGCCCCGCAGAATATTCTATCCATCATAGTGGTGCCGGTATTCATAGAAGGCCAGTTTTGGGGCCACGTCGGTTTCGATGACTGCCATCGCGAGCGCCTGTTTACGGAAGAGGAAATATCGATCCTAAGTTCCACCGGCCTCTTGTTTGCCGAGGCCATGCTTCGCAATAAAATGGTGGTGAACATCCGCGATACTTCCCTGCAGCTGAAGGCGGCCGCGGAAAAGGCGCTGGAGGACGAGGAACGCATGCAGCTCATGCTTGACGCCATGCCCCTCGCCTGCCGCCTGTTCGGCCGGAATTATAAATTCATAGACTGCAACCAGGCGGCGCTGGACCTGGCCGGCGTGACCACCAAAGAGGAATACATAAAAACGTTTAACGACCTTTTGCCGGAGTTCCAGCCCTGCGGACGGCCGTCGCAGGAACTTAAAATGGAATACCTGGACATGGGGTTTGAGAAGGGCTATGTGCGCTTCGACTGGATGTACCGAAAGCTTGACGGCGAGCCCCTGCCCTGCGAGATTACTTTTGTGCGGCTCATGTACAAGGGCGAATACATCATCGCGGGGTACGCCAGGGATTTACGCGAGCAAAAAGCCGTTATCGAGGAGATGCGCAGGGCGGAAATCGCCGAGGAGAGCAGCAAGGCGAAAAGCAGGTTCCTGGCGAATATGAGCCACGAAATCAGAACGCCCATGAACAGCATCATGGGGTTCACGGAGCTGGCCTTGGACAGGTCCGACTCGTCCCAGGTCAACGGTTATTTGATAAAAATCCTCGACAGCACCAGGTGGCTCCTGCGCATCGTGGACGATATCCTGGACATTTCAAAAATCGAAGCCGGCAAAATGGTTTTTGAAAACATTCCCTTCGACTTGCGGGCCGTTATTTTGCGCTGCCAATCCATCGTCATGCCCAGCGCCATGGAAAAGGGCCTTGAATTGCGCATTAACGTGGAACCGCCAATCGGCGGAAATCTCATGGGCGACCCGCTGAGGCTTTACCAGGCCCTTATGAACCTTCTCTACAATGCCGTGAAATTCACCAATACCGGAACGATCCATTTTTCAACGCGGGTCACCAGCCAAGGCGATGGTCGGGCGGCCGTATATTTTGAGGTAAAGGACACCGGCATCGGCATGGACCCCGAGCAGCTTGACAAGGTATTCGAATCGTTTATCCAGGCGGATTCCAGCACGACGCGCAATTACGGCGGCACGGGGCTCGGGCTGTCCATAACTAAAAATCTCGTGGAATTGATGGGCGGAAAGCTGGCGGTGGAGAGTTCGCCCGGCGCGGGCGCCAAGTTCAGCTTTGAGCTTCTGTTTGACACGGTGGAAGCCTCCGGCGACATATCCGGGGATTTCAATCTTCTCGAAAAACCGCGCTTCGACGGCTTGATTCTGATCTGCGACGACAACCCTTTGAATCAGCAGGTTATATGCGAACACCTGGCGAGTGTGGGGCTCCGGACCATGGTGGCGGAGAACGGCCAGGCGGGCGTGGAGATGGTTGAGGAACGCATACAAAGGGGAGAAAAGCCGTTCGACTTGATTTTAATGGATATTTTCATGCCGGTTATGGATGGCGTTGAAGCCGCGTCGAAAATCACGGCCCTTGATACGAAAACCCCCATGGTGGCGATGACCGCGAACATAATGGCCGGCGAACTGAAAAAATACGAAGAGCACGGAATGCCCGACTCTTTGGGCAAGCCCTTCACCTCGCGGGAGTTGTGGCGCCTTCTGTTGAAATACCTAAAGCCCGTCGGCGGTTTCGCAATGGAGGAATCTGATGGGGAACTGCAAAAAAAGCTCAGGGTGAATTTTGCTAAAGCCAACCAGGCCATATATGCCGAAATCAGCGAGGCCATGGCCGCGGGCGAGATAAAGCTCGCGCACAGGCTGGCCCACACCTTGAAAGGCAACGCGGGGCAGATCGGCAAAATCGGATTATTCAACGCCGCCGGGGCCCTAGAAGCCCTGCTCAAAAACGGCCTTCTGCCGGGCGCGGAGGATATCCTGAACCTTCTTAAAACCGAGCTGGCGCATGTCTTGGAGGAGCTGAATCCCCTGCTTGAAGAATCCGGGGAAGGCCCCAGGCCCTTGAATATTGAACAGGCCATGGCATTGTTTGAAAAGCTGGAGCCCATGCTCGAAAACATCAACCCCGAATGCGTGGGCCTGGTTGACGATATCCGCGCCGTGGCGGGGGCGGAAGAGCTGGCGCGCCAGGTTGAAGATTACGACTTTGAATCCGCTTCCCGGACTCTGGCCGAATTAAAAAAGAAATGGGCGTGAAACAGCCGCCTGAACATGAGAGTCCGCAACATACTTTGGGGGGAACCATGGAAAAACGGGAACTGGTTATTTTAGGCGCGGGTCCGGCCGGCCTGACGGCCGCGGTTTACGCCCGTCGGTCCGATCTCGACACCCTGGTCATTGAAAAAGCTCTGCCCGGCGGCCAGATAAGCGTTACCGCGGAAATAGAAAACTGGCCCGGGCTCTTAAGT
>Ga0099364_10007404_pt1 | contig 15671 bp, 7 predicted proteins | sample TergutTh196P3_FD_73070 | JGI IMG/M metagenome (GOLD analysis project Ga0099364, IMG submission 73070) | Microcerotermes parvus P3 segment gut microbial communities from Pointe-Noire, Republic of the Congo - Th196 P3 | ecosystem: Host-associated > Arthropoda: Insects > Digestive system > Gut ...
ATAGCATCTATTAAACCGAAGGGGGTGGCCATACGGCCATTCCCTTCGCAGTTGTGTTTGTTTTTATCGATGGCAAAATCAGGTGCGTACTGGTACGCACCTCTATTTATTTGGTCGAGTTTCACTCTACCGCTGGATTGTGTATTGCGTACGAATGAATCTCGTACTTGATGAACAGGATAAATGGTATGCTGCCGGGTCGCATTAAAACAAACATAGGCAACATTAGTGTAGAAGCGATGCCCTCTATGAGGGCTTGGCTTCTCGATTTATCAAACAACCAAAACGATGACCAGGTGCGTACTGATATGCATCTGGTACACATCACACTCGCGCGAGAGTAAGTGATTGGATTGTAGAGCATCTGTGGCATCCCGTCGAGCCGCATAAAACAAGTCGGCGGACTTTATTTGAACTATTTAACAACATAGGAGGGCCGATTATGACTAATCGCTATTTAGAATATCTAGACAACATAGAGCAAGATACCGATGCACAAGATATTGCTGTAAATACCATAGAATATAGAAAGTGTCTGAATAATCAAGTATTTGAATTATTAAGTTCGCTTCGGACTATTTCCGCAGAACCCATAGACAAAGTATTTAGTGGTACGAAGTATCGCATCAGTTCTGTTGACGGAAAAACATATACAATAAAACCATTTGCAAATAAGTTATGGGATCTGATTATGCTCAAATTTACAGAACTTATCCACTACAACATAAAAAAGAAATCATACGACTGGGATGACGATGAAAGGATGAGAATCTATCTGAGCGTACAAACGATTGCAGAGTGTTTAGGGTTGTCTGACAGTGTAAACTCGATGACGCAATTATACAACCGTATTGCTAATGCCGCCGAAATCTTACAGAATATCAATATTACCATCAACCACATCCAGATAGACGGCTATTTAGAGTGTGTGGCAGTACGTGACTATAGCAATACGCAAGGGGAACACATCACAAAGTCAAATGCTATTTTCCTGTTTATTATCAATCCTGCTCTGATTGAATATATCAGATTTCAAAGTGTAGGCCTCTATCATTTCAATCATCGCTGGCTTCACATGACCGGACAATGTCAGAACACTTATGCGGCTGCTAAACGGTTCGGCAGACACTATAGCCAAAACACAAACAAACGCAAAAACGAGAAAAACATTGATACAACAATGGATTTAGGGACATTGCGGAACTACTTGCCTTGCCTGCATAATAAATCCGACAAGGACAACAGAGTAGCCTTGGATAATGCCCTTAAATCTATTCCTAACGCAACCGTAACATATACTTTCAGAAACAAAGAAATCACATTTGACGAACTTAAGAAACTGCAATTACATAAAGACCAGTTCAACAGAGTAAGAGTAGATGTAAAATTCGACAAACACCCAAACACCAGCAATAACAGAGTTACAGATGACTTAATAAGACAGATGAACGAAGATTCGTTCTACTACGTTTCCTCTTTCTACTATTTGGAAGACACAAACCACGCTATCAATCATTCTGGATGTATCAAAAAACGCGATACAGAAACGCAAGAGTTGACATATCAGATAAAAGAAAGTACGACAGAGTAAAAGGATAAAAATTGGACACAGAACAGCAATGCTATCAGAAAATGAAATTGGAATGATTAGAACGCAATCAGAACAGTTATCAGAGTTACAGAGATACAGAGAACAGAAACATCAAGAGTCTTATTTCTTCTGAAAAAGAGAAACAGTGAATGTGCGGAGAGGTCGGGCTGGGCGAAGCCCAGACTGACAGCGGAGCAGATTCACATACATCCTGTTAGTTAAGATAGTACAAGGAGGATAGTTATAAGATAGTTATATGATAGTTAGGGTTCTCGAAATGCCTATATTTCAATCGCCAAATGGATGTCATGGTAGGGTGTCGCATGTACAAAGGGGGGGGATGTCATATGTATAAAGGTGGGGTATCATATGAACGATGATTTACACATTTTCTTTCTGTGAACCTTGATATTTTGGCAGAATGAGGTATAATATCGTTTAGTTATTCTACCATTCTCTGATTAGATTTCGCAAAGATGAGGAAAAGAAAAAACGAAGATATTAAATTTCCCAATCCATTCTTACTATCACACGCACATGACGGTGCCCCTGATCCAACGGTCCAAAAAGAAATTTATCAAAGATGTTTTGAAGGAAATGTATGCTTGGAAATTCTGAAAGCGTTAAGATTTACTCCTGACCGTATAGACCAATTCCCCGTGTGTGAATACAAATGTTTATGGCTTTCTGATGTAAATAAGGAACTGCATTATAAAGTTGCAGTAGTGGATACCGAGATTTCATTGGAGGATTTCCATCTAAACCCTAATCGAATATGTCGTCTCTATTTTTCCGTAAAAGAACCTATTGTCATCATAAACGATTATAACAAGTCGCAGTATCACGGTATAGCCTTGGCGAGTTTCAACATAGCAGCCGAAAATGTGGTTGGCTGTGTTACAATCATTAACATCTCTGATAAAAACGAGCCTCTATTAGTTGGTAAAACCGCAAATATCTTTTCTACTCTTCTCAGGGCCGGACATTTACATCCTTGGGACGGGAGCGACGGTAATTATGATGATTGATTCTGTTATTGTGGAGAATATTGGCGAACCCAGATATCAATACCAAGACATCCTGTTTCGTGAAACTATCGTGAAAATGCACCTTCGTTCCAACTCTGTCTGAAGGTGTTGCATTGCGGCGAGCACTAATTCGTTAATGGTAGCCCTTTTCCTCATTAAAATGCTGATGGTGGTGGGCTATGTTCCTAGATGTACCTAGATAACCTAGATATTTCCACTCCACTTTCTTATACTCTTTCCTCTATAGATACAAGTATTTTCGATTTATCTAGGCATCTAGGAACAAAATAGCGCAATCTGTTGAAGAATAAGAGTTTAAGGTGTTCCTAGATAGAAATTTTATCTAGGAACATCTAGGTACAAATCCCCACCTCCGGCACCTCAAAAAAACAAATGAGAGCATTTTCTGCAATCATTTGGCATCCCCGTGTTTTGGGATAGTCAACAATTTGGCCCGTCTTCCAACAGACTTACGATATAATGGAAGTAACCGCGAAGATATTGCGCATCCATATCAACGGAGCTCATCCACCAAAGATTTTATTTCCAAGTTTGTCTCCACCGAACATGGAACAAACATTGGAGTTTCCAAATTATACCAAAAGTTCATCGAAAATCAAGTAGTTTTCCTTGATTTTTTCATATCAAAACCAGGTAATTCGCTCTCAACTTCCACTCGCGCGAGAGTATTTTAGGTAAAGAACAAAACAGAATGATACTAATGCAAGACTCATTCTTGTAAACATTAACATCCATTTCACTCTTAAAAAACAGGGCTTTTCGTGGTAAATAACAATGATGTAGAGATACATCAACTTATTTTTCTCTAACCCAATGATGACATACCCTATTGCCCGATGGATGTTCGTATGTGACCGCTATAAGCGGCCATTGTATCGCAATCATCTACATCGACAAGACCCGCCCTCGGCATCTATCGTTGCCATTTAACTGTTCTGCTAATCCCTAACCCAAAGGACTATTATGACCTTGACGATTACACAATCAGACCTCTATCGCTTTGAGCGGCTTGCCTCGAAGTTGATACCCAAATCCTCGGATGTTCCGATGATAAGTTTTACGCCCTGTAATAACAGTATTAAAATTACTGTTCATTGCAAGGATGCTGTACTCACAATGACTGTTACAGCAACAGGACAAATTGATCCTTTCACTATATCCTGGGCAACACTCAAAACGCTTGCCGCCAAAAAGAACATTGATGTTATCTTTACACTACAAAAGGATTCCGTCAGTGTTAAAATTGGCGATACCCAACGTTGGGTGCCTCGTGAAAAACACATTAACACTCTGCCGACTAATCCACCGACAACAGTTACGCACTCCAAGCAATTACTCGAAGCCTTACATAATGCCTCAAAATGTACTGACCCTAACAGTATCAGGTATGCTCTTGGCGGAGTATGTATGCGAGGTGAGAAATCACAAATACTTGCGACTACGGGTATACAACTCTATGCAGAACACGGTTTTGAGTTTCCCTGGGATAATGATGTTATTTGTCCGATCTCTAAAATCTTTGGTTCCAAAGAACTCAAAGAGATTGATACTGATGAGGTATTGCTCGGCTACACTGACAAAGGCGGGGTCTATTTCTCTGTTGGAAACATATCATTCTGGATTCGGACTATTACTGATAGCACATTTCCGAAGGTGGAACAATTACTAATTCCTAGCGAAAATCATATCTGCCTAAACATCCATCCTACCGACGCTGGTTTTATTCTGGACAAGATTGAAACGCTGCCAGGTAAGAAGGAAACTGACAGTCCTATACATTTTGTACTGGATAACAAGGTAGAGTTACGTGCGTATGATACAGTGCAGAGAAACGGTATGGCATTGAAGTTGACGCATAGTTACCATACAGGTAATCCCGTCAATTTTGCTATGAACAGGCTATTTCTGAAAAATGCTCTACAATTTGGTTGTTTGTGTTTTGGTATAGATCCAAGTGGAGAAGAGCCGGTAATATGTACTGCGGATAATAAGACATTTGTCTATATGCCGCTCAAATATAAAGAACCGGAAATAGAACCCGGACGTATGAGCGTTATCACTTCGCCTACACAATCAAAGACGGCACACAAAGTTGATACTGTACCAGTACCAGTAAAACGTCGGCGTAGAGTGGCTACAAAGAAAACACCAGTAAAGCCTAATGGCAACACTGCTTTACTTCAAACAGCAGAGCAAATCCGCCAAGACCTGCGTAATTCGTTGGTTCAAGTGAACTCTCTGATAAAAGAAGTCAAAGCACAGCGACAACAGGATCGACTACTTCGTAACACAATGGACAGCCTGCGTAAGTTGTCTATTGTGTAATCTCGACAACACTAACCCCTAACCCGACGAAAGGACAACATTATGGCTATCAAAATCAATGTTGGTGTTAACAAGAAAATTGGCCTGCCGGACTATGGCAGTGCCGGTTCACATTGTAACATCGAAATCGAAGCGGACAATTCCATACTGGAAAATACCGACCAATTCTTGCAGCGTGTCAAAGACGCTTATGAAGTCGCTCGGCAATCCGTAGAAGAGGAATTGTCACACCACCGTACTACTAACTCTGGCCAATCTAATGATGGCAACAACCATCGTGAAGAGCAGCAACAGAGGCAAGAGTACAGTAATAACAATTACAGTAATAACCGATATGTAGCCAGCCCTAAACAGTTGGATTACATTTGGCAATTATGTAAGGGTATCAAAAACCTTGATCGCCGTACACTGGAAAAGTATTGCGATAGTAAGTTTGGCAAAGCAAGCAATCAATTAACATCGAGGGAAGCCTCGCAATTAATTGAAGACCTCAAAGCCACTAAAAACGGGGGAGGAGGGCTGGCAGTATGAGTGTTATACAATTTCTGGAACAAGAACAACAGCAGACGGGACAAGTATGGGACTATGTTTCACCAAGTCGCCTATCGCTTTGGCTCAAATGTCCGCTTGCTTTCAAGCGGCGATATATTGATGAATGGAAAACTGCACCTACACCTGCACTATTTGTTGGTAAGGTTGTGCATTCTGTTCTGGCACATATCTATCGCCTACGTATTGCTGGTCATGTCGCTACAATGAATGAATTGCCGATGTTTGTAGCCGATGCCTGGAAAATTGCTATGGAACTCGAACCTTGCTATTTCGATGATGATAGTGATGAGGACAAATATCGCTGCCAAGTTTTGGATTTGGCAACAACATACCTCAACACGATACCAATACAGAACGAGAGGCCGGTAGCGATTGAGAAGAGGTACGAAGCACCACTCATTGACCCGCTCACTGGTGAATACTTTGGTATCAACCTTGTTGGTATCATCGACTTGGTTCTCGAAGACGAGCAAGGCTACATCATTACGGACTTCAAAACGGCATCGTCAAGTTCTCTCTGCGAAATGCAGCACGAATTGCAACTGACTGCATACTCGTATCTGCTACGCAGTATCATAGAACAGGATGAGTTACGTTGTGAAATTCGCCAACTGGTCAAGACCAAGACTCCGAAAGTCAATGTGTATCGGTTCCCCACAAGGACAGATGAACATTATGAACGGTTCTTTGGTTTGATTCGTGAATACTTGGACGCACTTGATAGAGGTGTGTACAATTTCCGGCCAAGTTGGGGCTGTAATATGTGTGACCATTATGGTGTGTGCTGTTAACAGTAGTCAGAATGGAGACAACATGTTCCCATTCTACTAATTATCAAAATCAACACTTAACAACAAGGAGTACAATATGCGAAAGTTTTTAACAGGAATCATTGCGATTTGTGTATTGGCGGTCAGTGCTGGCACAGCAGAGGCCGCTCCATTACACAAGCGAGCAGTAACAAATACCGTCAATTTAGTCGGTAAGATGTGCGATAACATTTCTGCTGTCATTTGGCGGAACAAGGGAAGCATTGCCATCGGCACAACAGCCGTAGCCGTCGCGGCTAATCCTGAACCTTTTATACAAGGAGCGGTGGCAGTAGTAACGGGAACAACCGAAAAGGTTGTGCAATCCAACACTGGTAGTAGTATCTTGTCTTATCTGCTCTTGCCTATCATTTTGATAGTGGCAATATGCTGGCTCTTGGGCTATATCAGGTTCAAGTGCAAGGGATTACTACGGCATTGGCGAATCATACCGCTGGTACTGGCAGTGTTACTGCTATTTACCGGCATAACACAAGCGGGTATACAATGCGGAGTAGTTCGCCCGCCGTTATGGTGGACGGACTTTGTCGGCATTGTTCTACTTATCTTTGCATTATTTTTGCCGTAGTAGAGGAACGGCGGAATAATCCCACCTAGCGAAAAGAGCGGAGGGGTATCCTTCCGCTTTTTTTTAGAAATGCCCGGGGAGTGCTTGCTTTTGCCCAAAAAGCATGCTATACTGTCCGTGACAATTAGAAATCCCGTTCCGATTCGTCGGAGCGGATTGAATTAGAGTTACGACAACAAACAAATTAGACCGCTTCGGCGGACGGCAGTTTTCTGCAAGCCAACCGGCCATACCATAATGGGAAGGTCGGGTAGAAAATTTTCGGTGTTTACAAAGTTGCGTAGTCCCGCGAAGGGAGTGCGCGTGTAAACTGCGGACAGAATCAGCGTTGCGGCCTTGAGGAAGAAAGCGATGCACCACTTTGGCTTGTGGGATTTAACCCGTTTCTAATTTGGCGTGCCGCTCCCCATTCTTGAGCGGACTCTTGTTGCCGGTGCTCGGCATTTTCCCACCACTTTTACAGAATTTATAATGACAAATTTCAGTTTCCTGCGTTTTTTCGGTAACAATTCCAACAACACCTCGAAAAAGAAGGCTGCCAAGCAACGGCAAGGCCGCACCGCCCGCATCGAGGAACTCGAAAACCGGGAAATGCTCTCGGTTTCGCCCTGGGTGCTGGCAGACGATTTAGCCGATACCTCCCAACCATCCACGCATAATACGGTTGTCGTCAATACCTCTATGCCTGAAGGCTCTCCGCAGGCTACCGGTGCATCTGCGCTTGCTCCCGCATCCGCTAATGCGATTGTTGTTTCAAACACTGCCGACAGTGGAGCGGGATCGTTACGGCAAGCGATTCTTGACTCGCAAGATGGTGATACCATCACGTTTGCCTCTTCGTTGCACGGTCAAACCATAACCTTGAATGATGGTTCACTTTTCATCAACAAAGACATTACTCTTGACGCTACTGGCGCGGACATTACCATTGATGCCAACCAAAAGTCACGTGTAATTACTATTGACAATGGGAGAGATGTAGTTCTCAAAGGACTAACGATTACAGGTGGTGGTGGTGGCTTCGCAGTCGGCGGGATTTACGGCTTGGCTAATTCCACCATCACAGTAATGGACAGCATAATTTCGGAAAACACTGGCATCGGGATTCACGGCTTGGCTAATTCCACCATCACAGTAACGGACAGCATAATTTCGGAAAATGGTGGCAACGGGCCTCACGGCGGGATTTTCGTCGCTTATGATACCACCATCACCGTAACGAACAGCACAATTTCAGGAAACACCGGCTACGGGATTTACAGCGACTTTGACGGCACCATCACCGTAACGGACAGCACAATTTCGGAAAACACCGGCAGCGGGATTAACGTCGGTAATAATTCCACCATCACCGTAACGGACAGCACAATTTCGGAAAACACCGGCAGCGGGATTAACGTCGGTAATAATTCCACCATCACCGTAACGAACAGCACGATTTCAGGAAACACCCGCAGCGGGATTTACGGCTTGGCTAATTCCACCATCACTGTAACGGACAGCACAATTTCGGAAAACACCGGCCGCGTGACTGGCGGAATTATTGACAGCGGGATTTCCAGCGGTAATAATTCCACCATCACCGTAACGAACAGCACAATTTCAGGAAACACCCTCTACGGTATTTACGGCGCTTATAATTCAACCATCACCGTAACGGACGGTAGCACAATTTCGGAAAATGGTAGCGACGGGATTAACGGCTGGGGTGATTCCACCATCACCGTAACGAACAGCACGATTTCGGAAAACACCGACAGCGGGATTTCCGGCGTCACCATTGCCGTAACAAACAGCACAATTTCGGAAAATGCTGGCACCGGGATTGTCGGCAACACCATTACCGTAACGAACAGCACAATTTCAGGAAACACCAGCGTCGGGATTGGCGGCGGGTGGAATTCCACCGTCACCGTAACAAACAGCACAATTTCGGAAAACAGCAGGGGAATTGATTTAGCGTCTAGTAGTATGCTCACCATTAATAACACGATTGTCGCCAAAAACACTTCTGGTTTTAGCAATAACAATGGTGGAACAATCACTGGCAGCAATAACCTCATCGGCAATGGGACGGGACAGACCTCGCTGGTTCACGGTATCAACGGCAACATTGTCGGCACATCGGGCAATCCGATTGATCCCCGATTCGTTGATCCCGAAAACGGCGATTACCGTCTGTCAATGGGTTCTCTTGCCATCAATGCGGGTAATAACGCTCTTGCCGTCGATGCCGAGGGTAATCCATTGCTGTATGACCTTGCAGGCAACGCACGAATACACAACGGTACCGTTGATATCGGTGCGTATGAGTACGACGGCGTTCTCGCAACCGCCTTGACCGGCATTACTACCAGCACCAACTCCCCGCAGATAGACACTACTATCACTACTTCACTTACGCCCAGCGGCGCAACGGCAACCTATCAATGGTTCCGTGGCGATACGGCCATTGCCGGGGCGATTTCCAGTTCCTATACGGTAACGGCCAGCGATGCCGGATTCATTTTGCGCGTCGTCGCCACCGGGACGGGTAACTACACCGGAACGGCAAGCCATACTTTGACTAATGCGGTGCCAACTCCGACAACCGCCTTGACCGTCATTACTACCAGCACGAATTCGCCGCAGGTAGGAACTACCATCACCACTACGCTTACGCCCAACGGCGCAACGGCAACCTATCAATGGTTCCGTGGCGATACGGCCATTGCCGGGGCGAATGCCAGTTCCTATACGGTAACGGCCAACGATGCGGGCTTCATTTTGCGAGTCACCGCTACCGGGACGGGAAGTTACACCGGAACGGCAAGCCATACTTTGACTAATGCCGTGCCAACTCCAACAACCGCCTTGACCGTCATTACTACCAGCACGAATTCGCCGCAGGTAGGCACGACCATCACCACTACGCTCACGCCCAGCGGTGCGACGGCAATTTTCCAATGGTATCGCGGTGATACGGCGATTGCCGGGGCGACTTCCAGTTCCTATACGGTAACGGCCAGCGATGCGGGCTTCATTTTGCGTGTCGTCGCCACCGGCACGGGGAACTATACCGGAACGGCAAGCCATACTTTGACCAATGCCGTGCCAACTCCAACAACCGCCTTGACCGGCATTTCAGTCAGTACGAATTCCCCGCAGATAGGCACGACCATCACCACCACGCTCACGCCCAACGGCGCAACGGTGATGTATCAATGGTATCGCGGTGATACGGCGATTGCCGGGGCGATTTCCAGTTCCTATACGGCAACGGCCAACGATGCGGGTTACTTCCTGCGCGTCGTCGCAACCGGCACGGGAAGTTACAGCGGAACGGCAAGCCATACTTTGACCAATGCCGTGCCGTCTATACCATCACTTACTGCCGAGGAGTTTGCACAAATACGTTCGCAGTATGCCGACCTGAATCTTTCGGCAAACATGAATGATTACAACATCATTGTTATTGATGCCCATGAACTTTCAGATGCTGCTTTGCGTAGTGCGATTGCCCAAGCGGGAACGACGACCGGCGATGACCTCATCGTGCTCCGCACGACGGCAACGCAGAACAAGATCACTCTCAACGGTACGGAATTGCAAATCAATATTAACGCCGCTCAGCATGGCGATGTGAATATCGTTAGCCTCGGCACGCACTCTCTAACCCTTGATGCAAATCAACAGTCGCGGGTGATAAGCATCGGCTCCAGTTCGGATGTCGCACTGGCAGGTCTGACGATTACGGGAGGAATTGGTGGTAACAATAGTGGTGGAATTTACAACAGCGGCATGCTCACAGTAACGGATTGTACAATCCTGAGAAACACGGCTGCTAACGCTGGTGGAATTGGTAACTTTGGAACGATGATTTTGCTAAATTGTACAATCCTGAGGAACACGGCTGCTAACGGTGGTGGAATTGGTAACTATGGAACGATGATTTTGCTAAACAGCCATATCATTGAAAACTTATCAGAAGCATTCTATGGTGATGGTGGAGGAATTGAAAACTGGGGTACACTGTCCGCAGAGAACTGCATTGTAGCCGACAACACAGCAATCGGCACCCACACTCAAGCCAGTGTTACTAAGAGCCACGGTGGTGGAATTCGTAATGGTGGCACATTGACCATGACGAATTGTCTAATTGTTGGAAACACGGCAGAAAATGGTGCAGGAATCTTTAATATGGGCGGTACTGTAACTTTAGTAAATTGTACGGTTACAAAGAACTTGGCTGACTTTGGTAGCGGAGTCTATAATCTCTTCTCGAACAGCACGTTGGTCATGTACAATACTATTGTTGCGAGGAACTTTGTTACAGGTCCTAATACCCATCTTATCGACATCTTCAATAACGTCGGAAATGTTTCCGGCAATAATAATCTCATTGGTGATGCACCTAATTCTGGATTTGTCCACAATCAAGATGGCAATCTTGTCGGACACTGGGACAATCAGATTGACCCGATATTCGTCGATTTTGACGGAGGCAATTATCGCCTTGCCGAAGGCTCACCTGCCATTGACAAAGGGAATAATAACCTCGTTCCGCCGGAAATAACAACTGACCTCGCTGGAAAAGCCCGCATTGTCAATGGCATCGTTGACATCGGTGCGTATGAGTACGACGGCGTTCTCGCAACCGCCTTGACTGGCATTTCGGTGAACACGAATTCCCCGCAGGTAGGAACTACTATCACTACTACACTTACGCCTAGCGGCGCAACGGCAACGTATCAGTGGTATCGCGGAGACAACGCCATTGCCGGGGCGAATGCCAGTTTTTATACGGTAACGGCCAGCGATACCGGCTTCATTTTGCGTGTCGTCGCGACCGGGACGGGTAACTATACCGGAACGGCAAACCATACTTTGACCAATGCCGTGCCAACTCCGACAACCGCCTTGACCGGCATTACGGTCAGTACGAATTCTCCGCAGATAGGCACGACTATCACCACTACGCTTACGCCTAGCGGCGCAACGGCAACCTATCAATGGTATCGCGGTGATACAGCCATTGCCGGAGCTACTTCCAGTTCGTATACGGTAACGGCCAATGATGCCGGCTTCATTTTGCGAGTCGTCGCTACCGGGACGGGAAATTACACCGGTACTGAGAGTCATACGTTGACTAATGCCGTACCAACTCCAACAACCGCCTTGACCGGCATCACAGTCAGTACGAATTCTCCTCAGATAGGCACTACTATCACCACTACGCTTACGCCCAACAGTGCGACGGCAACGTATCAATGGTTCCGTGGCGATACGGCCATTGCCGGGGCGATTTCCAGTTTTTATACGGCAACGGCCAGCGATGCCGGCTTCATTTTGCGAGTCACCGCAACCGGCACGGGTAACTATACCGGAACGGCAAGCCATACCTTGACCAATGCCGTGCCATCTATATCATCACTTACTGCCGAGGAGTTTGCGCAAATACGTTCGCAGTATGCCGATATAAATCTTTCGGCAAACATGAATGATTACAACATCATCGTTATTGATGCCCATGAACTTTCAGATGCTGCTTTGCGTAGTGCGATTGCCCAAGCGGGAACGACGACCGGCGATGACCTCATCGTGCTCCGCACGACGGCAACGCAGAACAAGATCACTCTCAATGGTACGGAATTACAAATCAACATTAACGCCGCTCAGTATGGCGATGTGAATATCGTTAGCCTCGGCATGCACTCTCTAACGATTGATGCCAATCAACAGTCGCAGGTGATAAGCATCGGTGCCAGTTCGGATGTCGCACTGGCAGGACTTATGATTACGAATGGGCAAAATGGAATTAGTTCAAGCGGCACGTTAAGAATAACTGCCTGCGAAATTTCTCGGAATCTTGGACTTGGGATCAGCAATAATAGAACATTTACGGCAACCAACAACAATAATGCAACATTAACGGTAACTAATAGTAAGATTTCGGAAAACTCAGGTGGCGGAGTCAGTAACATTTGGGGAACACTCACTATAACAAACTGCACTATCTCTAAAAATCATTCTGCCGAAAGCGGCGGTGGAATTCACAACACAGGCATACTAATCCTGAAAGACAGTATAGTTTCTGGAAACACGGTGGGGCAAGATTCCGAGAATTTGGTCCAAGGCGGAGGGGTGTACAGCGGAGGTCATAGCGACAGCACCGCGACCATAACAAACAGCACGATAATTGGCAATTCGGCTTTGGGGTTGAGTAACATAGTAAGTAACGGTGGTGGTGGAGTTTATATTGGCTTCGGTCTTGGTGCGACCATAACCAACAGTACGATTTCTGGAAACTCCGCTAATAGTAGTGGTGCAGGAATTCACTACCGTAACTCATGGGATGATGGTGTCTTGAGTGTAATAGATTCCATCATCTCTGAAAATTCTGGCGATGGTATCTACAACTTTCAAGGTGTTTTGAATGTCATCGACTGCGACATCATGGAAAATTCACAGAGAGGTATCAATAATAATACCCTCTGGTATACTGGTATACTGAACGTAAAAAACAGCATAGTATATGGAAATGGTAGCGGTGGAATTAACAATAATGCATTCAACGAAGGGATGGCAACAGCAACGATCATCAACAGCATCGTATACGGTAATATGGGTGTTGGGATAGAGAGTGTTAATAATAGCTACGACGACACTGGTGGTTATCTAAACGTTACAAACAGTGTAGTATCGAATAATGCGAGTGTAGGAATTTGGTGCGGATTATCGGCAGCGAGAATTAACAACACAATTGTTGCAAACAATTCTAGTGGCGACCTTTGGCGCCAGTCTGGCATCCTCTCCGGCAGCAATAATCTCATCGGTAATGGGATAGTGGGACAAACCTTGCTAGTTCACGGCATCAACGGCAACATCGTCGGCACGGCAAACAATCCGATTGATCCCCGTTTCGTCGACGCCACGAATGGCGATTACCGGCTTGCGGCGGGTTCTCTCGCCATCAATGCAGGTAATAACGCTCTTGCCGTCGATGCCGAGGGTAATCCATTGCTGTATGACCTCGCTGGAAAAGCCCGCATTGTCAATGGCATCGTTGACATCGGTGCGTATGAGTATAATGGCGATATCGCAACCGCCCTGACCAGCATCACCACCAGCACGAATTTGCCGCAAGTAGGCACTACTATTATCGCAACGCTTGCTCCCACGGCTGGAACTGCAACCTATCAATGGTATCGCGGTGATACAGCGATTGATGGTGCGACTTCAAGTAGTTATACGGCAACGATTGCCGATATCGGATTTTCATTGAAAGTAGTCGCGACCGGCACGGGCAATTATACCGGCGAAGTGAGTTCTATATTGAATCATGTGGAGCCAATCCCGGTGGACAATCCCGCCGCGATTCCACTCCACATCCGAGTCGTTCAAACTGGAATTGATGCCGTTACCGTCAGTTGGAATCCCGTCTGGAATAGTAGTGCCGGCTATCAAGTCTGGCAACATGTTTCCGGGGAAGGTGAAGGAGCCGAATGGACACTTGTTGCAAGCGTAACAAGCACGACCGCTACTATCACAGGTTTAACCGCCGGTGATTATCAGTTCCGGGTCGTTGCACAAGGACAGCCGGAAACACGAGGATTTGCAGAGTTTTCCAATAGTACTGCATCCGATACAGTAAATGTTACGCTCACAGTGCCTATTGATGTTGGAAGCGTTAATAGCAACTTCAGATTCCAAGCAAGAGCAGATAATAGGGCGACTACGACTACTGCTAGTGCTATTACAATAAATCTGAACACAAATGCAACAAGAGCACTTGAAGGTATCCTCTACTACGAACTCACCTACGGCATTCGTGGAGGCGAAATGCGAACGATTGTCATTGCCGGCGATGCCAAGAATGCGGTGATTGCCGGCCTGCAAGCCAACACGACGTATAGAGTGGAGATTCAGGCTTATGACAAGGACGGCAATGCGATTCTCAAGAACAGCCGTGGAGTAGATATGCCGACAGTAGTCAATGCCAAGACGTTGAGAGGAGATCAAAGCCTCCGGGCACCAAATAAGATAACGCGTGCTGCTGGTATCAACTCCGTTACTTTGAATTTTAGCAATGCCGGCAATATACCGTCGAATGCTACTCACATGATGATCGAAGTCTGGCAAGGCAAAAACTTTGTTCGCACGGAATTTGCCGAACTTGCTTCGATTCGTGCAAATGGCAATCTCTATGTGGTTGAAGACCTGTCGAGACATCCGAATAATCACAACAGAGGGCTGGCTCACCAATTCCGCATTGCAACTGTTACTAATATTGGCGAGGAAAATCAAACCATTTCTGCTTTTGCCAGGATTAACCAGGCAACGGTGAGTCTGAACAAGGATGGTAGATTTCCGGCAGTGAAAAATTTTAGAGTAACTTATCCTGCGAGCGGACAACTTCAGTTGATGTGGAATGCTTCGCCGGTGAGTGAAGTGACTCATTATGAAATCGGCTTGCGAAATGGTAGTAGTATAATGGGTTTTACGAGTGCACAACTTGAAGCAATTTCATCCATGGTTGCAGACATTGCCGGAGCGGAAATGGTTGATGGAATTATTCGATTTGACAAGAGTATCACATCAACGGGAGCACTGGCACTTGGCATTGGTTTCAAGGAAAACCTTGCTATCAGAGCGGTAGTAGTGAATGAAGACGGCAACATAACGGCTCAATCGGCGAATGCGAATCGCAGTGTCCGTGTGCCGGGCTAGCGGCTTTGGTTACACAATGCTATTTGACGCTCGCTCGCCGTCGAGGA
>Ga0099364_10007405_pt1 | contig 15670 bp, 14 predicted proteins | sample TergutTh196P3_FD_73070 | JGI IMG/M metagenome (GOLD analysis project Ga0099364, IMG submission 73070) | Microcerotermes parvus P3 segment gut microbial communities from Pointe-Noire, Republic of the Congo - Th196 P3 | ecosystem: Host-associated > Arthropoda: Insects > Digestive system > Gut ...
GCGGCATTATGAAGATGATGGCTATTGGCCTTGGCAAGCGCGAGGGCGCGGATGTCTGCCATGAACTTGGGTTTGGGCACATGCCTCGCCGGGTGCATATTTTTGGTAAAGCAATAATAAAACAAGCGCCGATCATACTGGGGCTTGCGATACTGGAAAATGCCTACGACGAAACCCGCAGGTTGGCTGCCCTTAGACCGGACGAAATAGAAAGTGAGGAACCAAGACTTTTAGAAGAGTCCTGGACACATCTTCCCGTTCTTTTTTTCAAGCAAGCCGATGTTCTTGTTGTGGATCGTATCGGAAAGGATATTTCCGGTACCGGCATGGATCCGAATGTGACCGGCACCGGCTATTGCACCCCATTTGTTACTAAAAGCTGCATAGAAGTGCTTAGAACCGTTGTGCTGGACCTCACTCCCGAAACTCATGGCGCAGCCTTTGGTATCGGGGCGGCGCACAGTACAACAAAGCGGTTGTTCGATAAAATAGATTTTGATGGTACGTACGTCAACGCCGTTACGTCCCGCGGCCTTGATCAGGTTAAGATACCCTGCGTCATGGATAATGACAGAGAAGCGATTCAACTAGCTTTAAGAACCTGTCTTGGTAATGATAAGGCAAGACCTCGGATTATCCGTATAAGCGACAGTCTCCATACCGAGAACATCTGGATTTCCGAGGCCATGAAGGAAGAAGCGGAGTCAAACGAACGTATTGAGGTTTTAAGCGGACCTGAAGACTGGGCATTTAATGCAAATGGTAATTTATGGTAGGTATTAGGGGCTCATTTTAAGAACTGAGGAGGATGACATGGGAAAACCGATTGTAACAGTCGTGGGAGCAGGCGGAAAAATGGGAACCCGTACAAGTATCAATCTTGCCAAAACACCGGATGAATTTGAACTGTATCTGGTTGAGAACAGTCCTAATGGCATTGAGAGCATCCGCGCGCGCGGGCTGGATGTAACGAACGCCGATGAGATTATTCCTCAATCGGATGTCGTTGTTTTTGCGGTACCGGATTCGCTTATTTATAAGCTCAGCCAGGATTTTGTTAAAAAACTGAAGCCGGGCGCCGGATTTATTATCCTTGACCCTGCCGCGGCCGTGGCAAAAGAAGTTGCCCTGAGGGATGACTGCACCTTTGCGGTAGTTCATCCCTGTCATCCTTCATATTTCATTGATCAGGACACTTATGAAGCCAGGCATGATTACTTTGGCGCTGTCCACGCGAAACAGGATATAGTTGTATCGAAAATCCAGGGAGATGACAAAGTATTCGAGGTATGCAGGAAGGTTATGGAACAAATGTTCGCTCCTGTCCGTAACAGTTACGTAATGACCACGAGTGAAATTGCCTTCCTGGAACCGACGCTGGTGGAAACGCTGGGAGCCACTTGTCTTTATGCCATGGCGGAAACAGTAAACGAGGCGGTTAACCGGGGCATTAACAAGGAAGCTGCCGTATCGTTCCTGACAGGCCACATCTACACACTAACCGCAAATTTTTTGGGTCTTATGGGGAATACTCAGGTCTCGGATGCCTGTAAGGTGGCAATTAAATTGGGCAATAAGCTTGTTCTGCGCGAAGACTGGAAAAAAATCTGGGAGGATGATATACTGGATAAGGTTATCGCCACAATGCTGCATCCCGACGACCCAAAGATTTAACTGGCCACAATAATCGGCGCTGCCGATTTAATAAAAAAGGAGGAGAGTTTTATGTTGAGAAAAGGTTTGGCAGTTGTGTGTTTACTGGCTCTTGTTTCGTTTTTTGCGGGGGGAAGCACAGCAAGCGGAGAGAGTAAATTCGACCTGCAGGCGGGGATTACATTAACGCATGACAGTCATTACGGAATGGGACTGGCGGAATTCGGGCGCCTCGTTAATGAATATTCAAATGGTACGATCACTCTTACGGTACAGCCTAATTCACTGCTTGGCGGTGAACGGGACCTGATTGAAAGCGTTTCCATGGGGACAGTCGCAATGGCCCTGATTTCAACGGGGCCGATCCCCAACTTCTTCCCTGATTTTGCGGTATTGGATCTGCCGTATTTATTCCCAAGCGCGGAAATAGCCTACAAAGCTTTGGACGGAGAAGTAGGGACTGAGCTGCTTAATCAGATGACCGCCAATGAAATTTTGGGATTGGGGTTCTGGGAGAACGGAATCAGGCATGTTACTAACAACGTAAGGGAGATTGTAACACCCGAGGATTTAAGAGGCTTGAAGATCCGGACCATGGAAAACGACATTCACATGAACACCTACCGGCATTACGGCGCGAGCCCGACCCCCATGGCAATGGGCGAAGTTTTCCTGGCGTTGCAGCAAGGCGTGGTTGACGGACAGGAAAATCCCGCCATCAATATTTTGACCTCAAGACTGAATGAGGTGCAGAGGTACATGTCCCTGACCGGCAATTTTTATTCGCCCAGCGTTCTCATGCTCAGCAAAAAAATCTTTGACAGTATGAGCGCGGCACAGCAAGAGGCCATTCTCAGGGCGGCGGACGAGGCGAAGCACTGGCAGAGGAAATACAGTCAGGACAATACCGCGCAAGCCATTGCGGATATCAGGGCAAGCGGAACACTCGTAACAGAGGTGGATGTTGACGTGTGGATTCAGGGCAGCCAAGGTACCTACAGTGACTATGAAGGCAGAGTAAGACAAGACATGATCCAAAAGATTCGCGCTCTCAGATAGCGGGAAAAAAAGCCCTCAAGGGCTGTGTCCGGAAGGGGGAGGGAAGATTCCCCCCTCCGGATGTTGTCTTTGCGCCTTAAAGGAGTACTTCGATGGATAAGGTATTGAAACATCTTAACAATTTTGAAGAACATGTGCTTGCGTTTTTACTTCCAGTTATGTGCGTAACGATTTGTATTGCCACATTTGCGCGGTATACAAATCTTTTTATCATTACCTGGGCGGAAGAACTGACGCGCTATTGCATGGTTTGGCTTACATACTTCGGCATAGGCGCGGCGGCAAAGAGAGGAGAACATTTCTGTGTAACGGCGTTTACCGAGTTATTGCCGCCGGCTTTGCAAAAAGTTTTAAACGTCGTCAGAATGGTTCTTATGATAACATTTACCGTATTTGTAGCCAGATACGGTCTTGTCATTCTTAGAAATCAGATAAATATGGGGCAGGTAAGCCCTTCGCTTAAATGGCCAATGTGGCTTGTATATTCTGTTATTCCCATTGGGTGTATTGTAATGACGATTCGATACATTATACACGGAACTATGCAGCTATTGGGCAAAAAAAGCCGGCAGGAGGAGTAAAATATGGCAGGATTATTATTTGGCGTTCTTTTTCTGCTGCTGATTATTGGTATGCCGATAGCGGTTTCGTTTGGACTTTCGGTGCTTGCGGCGTTTTTTGCCGGAAATCATACAATGTTCTTCCCGGCGCTGCCGCAGCGGATGTTTACCTCTGTCGACAGTTTTCCTTTTATGGCTATTCCGTTTTTTATCCTTGCCGGAAATCTTATGGGCGAAGGCGGGATATCAAAACGGCTGCTTGGTTTTATGCAGGTGTTTCTCAGAAGGAGAGCAGCCGCGCTTCCTAAAATAACAACCGGAGCTTCGGTGTTTTTCGGAGCTATTTCAGGCTCGAACCCCGCCACTGTCGCGGCAATAGGCGGTATCACTATTCCGGCCATGATAAAGAAGGGGTATCCGAAAGACCTTGCGGGGGCGATAGCCGCCGCCTGCGGTACGGTCGGAGTTATTATTCCACCGAGTATTCCAATGGTAACCTATGCTGTCACGGCAAACGTATCCGTGGGCGCCATGTTTATTTCAGGCATAGTGCCGGGACTGATTATTGCCTTGGCGCTGAACCTGGTACACGGGTTTGTCTGCGAAAAATACGAGCCGGCGGATAAAAATGCTCCGCGCCTTTCTTCCAAAGAATTCTTTTTGGCGTTAAAAGAATCTTTCTTTGCCCTGTTGATGCCGATACTCATTCTTGGCGGGATTTACGGCGGGGTATTCACACCGACGGAAGCGGCGGCTATTGCCTGCTTGTACGCATTTGTCATCAGTATGTTTGTTTACAGGGAATTAAAACTGTCTCATCTTTATCCGGTTTTTGTCAAATCGGCGAAAACTTCGGCCATGATACTTTTTATAATCAGTCTTTCGGCCCCCTTCTCCTGGTATATGACGACCCAGGGCATACCGACACAGATTGCCGAAGCTGTGCTGAGCACATTTGGGAATAAATATGTGATTTTCTTTTTGATGAATATTATCCTGCTGATCATGGGCGTCTTCCTTGAGACGCAGGCGATAATTCTGCTTCTTACCCCGTTTTTGGTTCCAATCGCGAATAATTTGGGTATGCCGCTGGTTGTTTTAGGAATGATCATCGTTGTCAATACATCAATCGGTATGATAACGCCGCCAATGGCCGTTAATTTATTTGTTGCCAGCGGAATTGCAAAAGAGAGTATTGAGAAAATATCCTATAAGGTACTGCCTTATTTGGCTGTTGAGGTTGTTGTTATATTTATATTTACGTATTTTCCTCAAATATTAACGTTCTTCCCCAGGTTGCTTGGGTTTAGGATTTGAGGTAAAACTAAGAGGCAATAATTCTATTACACAAGAGGAAAGTGCAATGACAAAAATAAAAGGGCTTCTTTTGGGTGACGCCATGATTCCGGTCGGCGGTTTCAGCGCGGCGTGGGAAAAATACCTGTCGGCTTTTGGCCGCGCCAGCTTTGCGGGAGACTGGGAGCCGAGCTGGGATAAACTGCAATTCCGCAGGCTTGAAGTCGAAAAGCAGGGGCCGGAAATTGAGCCGGCGGATCCGCTGGTTCTTGCCCATGGTAAGGACTGCGACGTTTTGGCGGGGCTTTTCATTCCCGTATCCTCAAAGGTGATTGAGGCTATGCCGAAGCTGCGCGTTGTCGGAGTCAGCCGTGCGGGGCTGGAAAACGTTAATACGGAAAAAGCCACGGAACGGGGCATACTGGTTTTTAATGTCATGGGGCGCAACGCCCATGCGGTATCCGATTTCGCAATAGGCTTAATGCTGGCGGAATGCCGCAATATAGCCCGCGCGCACTACTCTATTAAAAAAGGCGAATGGCGCAAGACTTTTTCCAATAACGACAGCATTCCCGAGATGGGAGGCAAAACCATCGGCCTTGTGGGCTTTGGTTTTATCGGCTCCCTCGTGGCAAAAAAACTTTCAGGGTTCGACGTGAATGTGCTGGTCTACGATCCCTACGCGGACCCTGAGCGGATCAAAGCGTCCGGCTGCGCTCCCGCTACGCTGGAAGAGCTGTTCAAAGTATCGGACTTTATTTCCCTTCATGCGCGGCTTACCGATGAAAACAAAAAAATGGTCAATAAAGAGCTGATTTCCCTGATGAAACCTACCGCCTATATCATCAATACAGGCCGGGCGGGACTTGTTGATCAGGAAGCCCTTGCCGCGGCGCTGAAGGACAAAAAAATCCAGGGCGCCGCGCTTGATGTCTTTACCACCGAACCGGTTCCCGCGGACAGTCCTTTGCTTGATCTGGACAACGTCACCCTGACATCACACCTCGCGGGAACCACTTCGGATGCGCTGACCAATTCGCCCTTCCTTTTAATGGAGGACATCGCGAAATTCCTGAAAGGCGAGGAGGCGCGGTTTATAGTCAACAAAAAGGTCCTTGAAAGGTCCGATTTCAAAGAATGGCTTGAATCGGTCCGTACCTGACGCGAGCGGGGAATAAAGGGATGAAAAACTTTAATGAGATGCTGCTGAAGGCTCAGAAGGAATCTTACGCGGTAGGTTCATTTAACGTCTACAACTACGAAACCATGAAAGGGGCGGTGCTTGCGGCGGCGGAAATGAAACAGCCGATAATTATCGCTTTCGGCGCCAAGTACCTGAGCAATATGTCTCTCAGGGACGCGGTTTCCATGGCAAGGACACTCAGCGAAGAACACGGGGCGGAGCTTTGCCTTCACTTGGATCACTGTTCCGATACGGCGGTGGTTTTTCAGGCAATTCAGGCGGGTTTTACCTCGGTAATGTACGATGGATCAAGCCTGCCTTATGAGCAAAATCTGCAAAATACTCTTCTGGTGTGCGGCGTTGCCCATGCCTGCGGCGTTTCAGTGGAAGCGGAACTTGGCAGCATTGCCGCCACCGAAACTTCCCATGAAGGCAGCACCGCCGACAAGGAGGCATACACCTCGCCGGAAGCGGCTGAGGATTTTGCTAAAAAAAGCGGCTGCGACGCCCTCGCTGTTTCGATTGGCACCGTACATGGCCTTTACAAGAGAGAGCCCAATGTACGAATTGATCTGCTGCAAGAAATTCGCGGGAGAGTGGAAAAACCTTTGGTGCTCCACGGCGGTTCGGGGATACCTGAGGAGACCATTAAAAAATGTATTGCCGCCGGGATCTGCAAAATTAACGTGAACACGGAAATTTCCGTTTATGCTGTGGAAAAAACCAAAGAATTGCTTGAGGTAAAATTACCGCATCTTGCGGTTGTCGCGGAAAAACAGCAGCAATATGTGCGAGAAGTGGTGTTAAAATACATGAGATTCTTCGCGTGAAACACATTATTGCGCTGGATATTGGCACTTCCAGTATGCGTTCTGTTCTCTACGACGAAAAAGGGCAGTCCGCAGCATCATTCGCTCACGAGTACCACAATGTTTTCCCAAAACCAGGCTGGGTGGAACAGGACCCCGATTCATGGAGAAGGGCCGCGGCGGACGTGCTCTTCCGTATTGCTGTCTTTATGAAAGAAAACGGAATAAGCGCCGAAGGAATCGCCGTAACCAGCCAGCGCTCTTCCTTTATTCCCGTGGATTCCCAAGGGAAGCCGCTTTATCATGCGATAATGTGGCAGGATAAGCGTACTATTGAACAGTGCGGCAGTCTGAAAAACGAATACGACATGGAAAGCCTGTATCGCCTGACAGGACTTCGGATCAATCCTTATTTTATACTCCCGAAAATCAAATGGTTCGCTCAGAATGAAAAAGAACTTTACGGAAAAATGCGGAAAGTCCTGGGGGTGCAGGATTGGGTGGTTTACTGTCTAACCGGCGAATACGCCGCCGACTATACCCAAGCCAGCCGCACCATGCTGATGAACATTGAGAAATTCCAATGGGAAGAGGAGCTTCTTCGCATCGCCGGAATAAATGTTGATCAGTTGCCTCGTCTTGTTCCGCCGGGAACTGCCATAGGTAATCTTACGGCGGATTTCGCATCGCTTACCGGGCTTCCAATTGGATTGCCGGTGGTGATTTGCGGCGGCGACCAGCAGAACGCCGCGGTAGCGCTGGGAGTAACTTCTCCGGGCATTGCCGAAGCCAATACCGGAACCGGTTCCTTTGTGCTTGCCTATGCGGAAAAAGCCGAGTTCGACTCCTCCTGCCGGGTTCTCGTACAGGCCTCGGCCATAGCCGGGAAATGGGTTATAGAAGCCGGTATATTTAACACCGGTTCCATCTACCGCTGGTTCAAGGAACAGTTTTGTCAGGATATAATGAACGCCCCCAGCCCCTATGTAAAAATGGACGAAGAGGCCGAAGCCGCCGGTCCCGGTTCTCATGGCGTCTTAATGATCCCTCACTTTGAAGGCAGCGCGGCTCCCTATTGGAATCCCATGGCGAAGGGGCTTTTCTTTAACCTTTCCCTGGGCAGCACCCGGGGCGATATGTGCCGGGCTATTCTTGAGGGGATCGCCATGGAAATAAACGGCTGCCTTGAACTGATACAGCCGCTTTCGGGCCCCATTAAGGCAGTCAACGCAGCGGGGGGTATGGTCAAAAGCGATCTGTTCTGCCGCATTCAGGCCGGATTCTACGGCAAGCCTGTAATTCGTTACCGGAACAGTGAAGCTTCAAGCTTGGGGGCTTCCATGATTGCCTCTCCCGCCTTGGGACTGCATAACAGCTTGGAAGAATCCATCAAAGCCATGACACCGGCAGTGGATCAGGTTTTCCATCCTCACCCCAAAGACAAAATTGCGGCGGAAAAACTCATAGCGGCAAAAAAGAAACTTTACGATACTCTTGCTGATGGTCAGGTTTATGAGCAGTTTATGAGGCTTTAGGAGGCGCGGCCAAGAATGTTTTTTTTGCACGCGCTTATGGGATACCAACTGCAGTCGCTGCAAATATCATCCATCATTGAAACTGTCATTTTTGCGTTGATTTCACGAATTATGTCCCGGTATATGTAACTTTTTTCCTCAAGGCAAAAGTAATTGGTTACCTTCCTGTCAAAACGCTTTACTTTATCGTTGTTCTCGCATAGGTCAGCGCTGATCATTTTTGGGCATTTGCCGCAAATATCATCGGTGGAGAACACAATGTCAACGATAATATTTTCATCACTCCGCAGGCGGTTTGTAATGGCCGTCATATTCCCGACGAAATCATCGCTGTAACCCTTGCCGCTGTATCCCTGAGTACACAGTAAATGGTGAGGGCGCAGCCTCATATCAGCACTCCGCTTTCCGCTAAAGCGCGCTTGATCATCCTACCGCAAACGGCAACTAAAGCTATCTTGATGATGCCCGTCGGGATAAAAGGAAGCACACAAACGGCAAATGCGGTTTTTAAGCTGCTGGACATGACAAGGCTGAAAAAAAACATGCCGCACAAATAATTGAGTGCAGTGCCCAAGACAAGCCAGAACACCAACCACACCCTGTTGCTCTTAGACTCTCCAACTCCGGCAGTTATGGCCATGAGGGGGAATGAAAAAATAAAACCTCCCGTTGGCCCTATGACGATACCTAAACCACCGGTAAATCCCGCAAAAACAGGAATTCCTGCCGCGCCAAGCAGTATGTAAATCAGTGTGGATATTGCGCCTTTTTTAGCGCCAAGAATAACCCCCGCAAGCGGTATGGCGAACGTCTGCAAAGTCAGGGGCACGCCATACGGCATGGGAATACTTAATTGCGCGCAAACAGTGATGACCGCCGTAAAAATTCCTATGCTGCAAATATCTCGGACCGATAGTATTTTTGTGTCCATATCATTACACCTCCACGTATACAGCACTATACGCCGGAAGATACATATTGTCAACCTTGAATTATTTTATGGGTGACAATTATAATGATGGGAAACGTATGCTGATTTCGCCCGCGCAAAGCGAAATGGTTTCGCCGGTATCGCTCCTCTTTACGATCAAGCGCCCTATGTCGTCAATATCGACGGCAGTGGCTTCATAATGGGATTTACCCATTCCGGCAACCCAAATTTTCTCCCCAAGCATAAAAAGGCGCTGTTTGTATCCGGCAAGCATCTCTTTGCTGCCGTATTGGTTTTCAGGGACTGTTAAGCGGTTGATAATTTCGGCTGCAAGATGGTTTCTTGTCGTGGATGGGCTGCTTTCGGCAAAGACAGCTCCGGCGATTTGCCGCAGCTCCTCCGGAAGCGCCGCGGATGTGCTGAAATTTACGCCGATACCGACAACTATCCATTGCATATTGCCGCTTTCCAAATCCGTAACCGCTTCCGTCAGGATGCCGCATATCTTTTTCCCGTCCAAAAAAACGTCGTTTACCCACTTTATTTGCGGCTTTTTTTCAGATATTGCTTCGATAGATTCGCATACCGACACGGCGGCGAAAGCGGTCACCAGGGTTGGGGTATCGAACCGAAGCTGTTCGGAGTGCAATATGAAACTCATGTATATCCCGTGTCCGGGCGGTGAAAAAAACTTTCGCCCGTATCGTCCTCTGCCCGCTGTTTGATACTCCGCCATGATTACGGCGCCATGTTCGGCTCCCGATACGGCCATTTCTTTCGCGGTCTTATTTGTGGACTCCAAGGAATTGTAAATATTGATTTTATCAGCGGTTTTCTTTTCCGACAGAAACGGGAGCATACCCTGAACGGATAAAATATCGTTGTCCTCGCAAAGGCAGTAGCCCTTGTTAGTGACCGCAATGATCCTATATCCGTCTTTTTCCAGTTCTTTGACGGCTTTCCACACGGAATTACGCGTTATATTAAGCTGCGCGGCAATATACTCACCGGAAATGTTTTGCCCCCTGTTACTTTCAAGCAGCGCAAGAATGTATTTTTTCGTGCTCACTGATCCACCGCCTTTTTATTATGTATATGTTACTATTGTTTTCAGTAATTTTCGAATCAGAAAGGATAATTAAAATGAAAAAAATCATTCTGTGTTTGTTTTTTATTACGCTGATTTTTCATAGTTCAGCTTGCGCGGTCCAGTACCATGGCGTTCCTATGTATTGCAGGACACAAATTGAATACAGAGATAAAGAAGAGGTGATGCGGCAAATAACGGAAGACATGGCGGAAGAAGGATACAAGCTGAAACAAAAAACCAGCATATCACTGTTATTTGAAACACCGCTGCGTAAATCAAACAGGTTTAATTATGCGATATCTTTCGGGCAGGGTTGGTTTCCGCTGAACAGATACGGCTGGAAAAGGACGGAATTTTCCGCCCCTGTATACCAGCTAAGCATCACCGTCGTTAAAAAAACTGTAAGCTCGGTCGAAGTGGAGGTAACCCCAATAATAGTATGGAATCCGGGCAATGCGTATCAGGAAGAAATATACGAATATTACTCCAAAACCATAAATGCTATAAATGAATATTTAAGCTCATTGAAGGAAGTATTTGAAAAAACAGGCGTTAGGGAGTAGAGATTAGGAAAAGCAACGAACAATGTGCAGTTATGGTAATCTGATAACGTATGCTATCAATGTTTGCTTCGTCGCGTTGCTCCTGATGGAGAAACTAAGGTGTTTACAGTTTCATGTCAAAAGATAGTCAATTTGATTTATTACGCATATTGCAAAGTGTAGCATATCAATTTTACTGTTGTTATGGAATGAAAATAAATTCAGATAACTGTTTGACAATGAGCATACATCATCAGTAATCCAGTGATTTTTTCTTCCGTAAATTCTTCGTCTTTCCATTTCTCCAATAATTCTTTGTTGTACTCTGTCTTTGTCAGTTGTATAATCAGCTCATTTTTATTATGAGCCAATACTATATTTTACAAGACTTTTTGTGCTATTTGCTCACTGTAGTGTTGTTATTGTTTACGATGTTTTTTTATTGTTTCAGGGAAAAGATAAACATTATCATCAAAATACTTAGAACTATAAATAATGCTAACCTATATTGTTGCATAGTTTTATATGTGGACGAATATTTGGACGAATATTCGGACGAAAGGACTTGTACATTGCGATGTTCACGTCGTATTAATTCTGATAACTTCTTTTCGGTGTTAAGCAGGTAAGAGAATTCAGCGTCAACAAAATCAACTATTCGTCCAGTTTTAGAGCTTGCGTTAGCAAGTATTTGTTCAACGTAGGTTTCCAGATTGTACCTTATCATAGATGCTTCTTTAATATATTTAATATCATGATGAGCTTTTGAGAATCCAGTTATTAATTCTTCTAGGATTTGCTCAGAGCTTATTTTCCTCATACAGCACCGCCCTGAATAATTCTTCTCAGCCGAACGCTCATAATTTTCAAGCGTAAGCCATCCGGGCCCGCCAAAATGATCGTAACAATAAACTGGTCTGCTGCCAGCAAATGCGTATTGAGTGGTTTTTCCAATTGTAATTACGGCATCCGCATTTTCAATATGAACATCTGTGATACGCTCTTTGCGACCACCGTGCCCAAAAATAGAAACCCTTATGCCTTTATTTGTCAGCAAAGGAATGACGTTATATAGTTCCTGTACGACGTGATTGCTTACAATTATTATGTGTTTCAGGTCAGGAAGTGTTTTTTGCTGTATCTCAAAAAATTTATTTGGAGCTGCATTATGAAATATTGTTACATTTATGCTATCAATCCCGTATCTGATTAGGCTTTCTTTAACCTCGCTGCTGTTGACATAAATCTGATCTGCAAGAATTCTTTCTGAAAAAACACCCGGAACCTCAAAAGGCTCGTAAGGCGATAAATGTGCATATATAAAATACGGTTTTTTGAGTCCATTCTTTACCTTATCGGCAAGTAAAAGCGGCATTACATGATGTTGAGAATATACGATATCAAAATCAAAAGGATTTGGGTATGTCTCATCACTGCTCAACCTTATATTGCATCTTGCGGCTTCTTCTGCCATAGGAGAACCTATATAGTTTGCGTAAATTTCTACCTCGATTCCTCGTTCTGCAAATGCTTCTGCAAACTCAAGGGCTACAATTTCCGAACCAGAAAAACTTGCCATATGATTCGTTGTAATTAAGGCCTTTTTTGGCATGCTGTCAGCTAATTGGCATAAAGCTCGGATCTTCATTGTTTACGCGCTATTACCTGAATAAATCTGTGTGGGCGAACGGCGTCGGCCTGATTATAGATATCGTTGGTCGTGCAGGCGTAAATCACCTGAAATCCGTTTTGTTCCAACAGGCGCGACAAAGTGTCGATTGAAAACAAAAAGAAATGTTTTGACGAAACATCAAATTCCGCGTCTGCATTTGGAGTGTCTATGAAAACAACGCCGCAGGCTTTCATTTTCGGCGACAGGGAGCGAATCATTGCTGCAGGTGATTTTAGATGCTCAATTGAGTCAATAAGTGCGGCGATGTCAAAGAATCCGTCGGGGAATGTTGCCAATTGCTCGGCGGCATCCCCGATGCGGACATCACCGTATTCCGAAGCTTTGAGCCCGGCGATAGCGGATACCTCTATGCCGAATGTCTTGTATCTGCCGCGCGCGATATTCAGGAATCCACCGCTGGCGCATCCAATGTCAATTAGGTTCCCCCCCCCCCGGAATTGTTCAATAAATTCAAGGTTTTTCTGAAAAATCTTCTCGCGAAAGGACTGGTCGTAATCAATTATGAATTCTCTGTATTTTCCAGACAGATATTCGTCATACCAGCGGTTGACAACCCAATCTTTTATTCTTGGCGCGACGAATATCAGCCCGCATTTTTTACATTGCAGAAGGTTATGCGCTTTATGGATGCGCCCAAACGGATTGTCTGCCGCATACTTTTTATAAAACGCAACTGTGTCGTCCCACTCGCGCGCACGGAATCTTTTCAGGTGTCGAAACGCGCTCTCTCCACACAGGTCGCATTTTTTTACTTTTTCATAGACAGGATTTTCAAAAAATTTCATAATAACTTCCTTAATTGTCATGATAATCATTACTTATGTAATCTCCTTTGCTATGTGGAAATAGAGAACGTATATTCTGTTGCAGATGTTCAGGATATCGCAGGGTCATAAGTATCGAATTCATTTGGAACTTTCCTCAATTCAAAAGTCCCTTTATTTGGGAATACAAACGGTGTCCCTTCAACCCAATCTTTGATATTCTCAGCGACCCTGTTTAGGAAAAGCCTGTCTGTTGTTGTGGAATTTCTGAGTTTATTGTCAATATCGCGCCTGATGAAATTCATGTGATACATTGCTACGACATTTTCATTAAAGTGGTGGTGTCGCAAGGGGAAAACCCTAATTTTTCTTGTAGAATCAATCATTTCAACCGGATATGGAATGTTGGCTATTTTAGTGAACCAATTAACTTTTGAAATAAAGGCGCAGTTCGTTATGTCTTTTGCTCTCCAAATTGGACGTTTTAAATGGAAAAAGGTATTGACGCTTGATGAAGTAATATTGTTTTTTATAATGAAATCCTTAGCTGCTAAAATCTCTTTTTCTCTATAAAACTCATCTGCGTCTATTGTGAAAAAGTGCGTGCAACGCTCTTTTTTTGCAATTGCTAAGCCAATTTTGCGTTTATTTATTTCATTATTTCCTCTACTGGTACTTAAGTCTGGTTCATATTCATGAAAAGATTCCACGAGTTTTTGGTCCCTAATTCGTGCTATCGTCTCAAAAGCTGACGTAGACATTTCCTCACCAGAATTTGATGTTTTTTGAAAAACAATACTGATATGCTCAACTACATTCCGTATTGAAGATATGCTTTTTTCGAGGTGTTCTTCACCGTTAAAAAAATTATAACTAACTGAAAGTTTCATGTTTATTGCTCCTCTAATTTGTCTGTAGCATCTCAAACTTCGCAGGTGCGTTTTCACATCAAAGGCATTGTTATAACTCTCTTCGCCTCTATTTCCCGGCTTGAATACCTATTTTAAAAATGCTCCCGCAAAGTTTGAGTGAATTAATTTCTAATGGGAACCTCTGAAAATAGCTTTTTTAAGAAAAATGACCCAGTAAAATCAAGGCTTTATAATCACACCAACAGTGAAAAATCGAGTTTTTAGAGGTTCCCTAATGCAACAATTTGGCGAATTGTTGCATAATGGGATAAGCATTGATGTAATGCGGATTGAGCTATAATTTGCCGATTGCAAAACGAGGGTGAAAGTTTGAAAGTTGACGCTATTCAGAGCGCGAAAGAAATTTCAGAATGGGATACGAATTGTTACAGTGAAAGACGTTTTTTCTCGTCTTCGCGAGCCGTGGGCGAAGCGATCCAGTCAAAACAATTATAATTACAGGAAAAGCAAAGACAAAAGATACTGGATTGCTTCGCTACTCTCGCAAAAACGAGGGCAGGGCGCGGCAATCCAGTTTTTTATACAAGGCATTTAAAATTTTTTTTTGTGGTATAATTCCTAATGCAACAATTCGCCAAATTGTTGCATTAGGGATTAATTTGCTCAAACTTCGCATGAACATTTTTACGAAATAGGTATTTATACCAAAAATAGAGACGCAAAGAATAGTTATAGCAATATTTTTTTCCTGCAAAACGCACTTGCGAAGTTTGAGTTTAGATTACGAAAAATCGATAGAGAGGTGGTCATAAACATGAACACAGGAAGGAAATTTTTTTTATTTGAACAGGCGGCATTGGCTCTGACTCTCGCGCTGTTTTTCGCGCTCGCGCCCGCGTTCACGCAACCGGCCTTTGCCGCTGTCATCAACATCGACGAAGAGTGCTCGGGCCCGGTTTACGGCAACAGCACGACGCCTGACGGCTCAAATCACAACGGAGACCCCAACGATAACACCCTGAATATCAACAGCAAGGTTGTTGATGACAATGCCATCGGCGCATTCACCGAGGAGGAGTCTGGCGCGGCGAATAACACCGTCAACGTCAACCCCCCCGGCGGTTGGGTTGGCGGCGCTGTCTATGGCGGCAGTGTCGATAACTCCGATGATGGCGACGCTGAAAACAATAAAGTGAACATCAGCGGGGGTTGGGTTGGCGGCGAAATAATAGGCGGCAAGAGTCAGCGCGGCGCCAGGGACAATAAAGTGAACATCAGCGGCGGTTCGGTTGAAAAGCAAATAGTGGGCGGCTCAAGTCAATTTGAAGGCGACGCTGTCGGCAACACAGTCACTATAAGCTGCGGCGAAGTGAAAGAAGATAAAGTTATTGGAGGAATAACAATACACGGCGGCTGGAGCGAAGATGGAAATGCCAGCGGCAACAGCGTCACTATAAGCGGCGGCACAGTGAAAGCAGAGGAAGGAGATGTAGAAATACACGGCGGCTATAGCAAAGATGGAAATGCCAACGGCAACAGCGTCACTATAAGCGGCGGCACAGTGGAAGCAGCAGAAGTAGATAGTGCCGTATTCATATACGGCGGCTGGAGCGAAGATGGAAATGCCAGCGACAACAGCGTCACTATACGCGGCGACACAGTGAAAGAAGGAGCGATAGTCGG
>Ga0099364_10007406_pt1 | contig 15669 bp, 19 predicted proteins | sample TergutTh196P3_FD_73070 | JGI IMG/M metagenome (GOLD analysis project Ga0099364, IMG submission 73070) | Microcerotermes parvus P3 segment gut microbial communities from Pointe-Noire, Republic of the Congo - Th196 P3 | ecosystem: Host-associated > Arthropoda: Insects > Digestive system > Gut ...
CCCCCCCCCCCCCCCCCCCCCCCCCCCGATAAATAAGGCGGAAAAAATAAATATTATTACATACTCACCTCGCGCTAAGGCGCGGAGACGCAAAGAGCGCAAAGAAATTTATATAATAAGGAGTTCTCAATGAAAAGAATTGCTAAAATTCTAGGGATTATCGCCATAGTGGCGGTAATCGCAGTCGGGTTTGCCGGATGTCCTGATGACGACGACAAAACTATTACGCTCAATTATGAGATGCTTGATGATGCAATTGCTGATGCCGAATACGCAAAGACGGGGATTGCAGTTGCTACTGACGGAAGCGAAGTGTTCCCTGATAACAAATGGGTTACTCAAGAGGAGATGACTGCTTTGGACTCTGTAATTTCATCGGCAAAATCTGTTAAAGCAAACGCAACGGCGCAGGCGCAGATTGATGAAGCAATAACAATGCTTACTACCGCAGTAATTGCATTTAACAACGCAAAAAAAGACGGTTTAAAAATTACCAAAGCTGATCTTACACAGCTAATTGAAAACGCCAAAGAGCTTATGGAGACCGCAGTTATAAGTACGATAGACGGAGAAAATATAGAAGCGGGCGAAATCTGGGTAACACAGGATGAAATGGATGCTCTGGAAGAAGCACTCGAGGAAGCGGAAGTCGTAGAAGACGAGGGCATTAAAGAAGCGTATCAAGCTCTTAAAGAGGCAATGGAAAATTTTGAGACGGCAAAGAAATCAGTTTTTACCGTAACATTTGATTTTGACGATGGAAGCACTGAGAATGAAACGCAGACCGTAAATGAGGGTGGTAAAGCGACCGCGCCAACGGAGCCAACAAAAGACAGTCATAATTTTGTTTACTGGTATAATATAGCAAATAATATAGAATGGAGCTTTGACACTATCATAACAGGAAATATCACTCTTAAAGCAAAATGGGAAATTAGAACATACACTGTAACCTTTAATGCTGATAATGGTACTACAGAAACAACCCAAACCATAAACCACGGTGGTAAAGCGGCCAAACCCATACCAGATCCGGTTAAAGGCGAATTCGATTTCATTCATTGGTTCAATACAGCCAATAATACCGAATGGAACTTTGATTTAGACACTGTAAATGTTGATATAACCCTAAAAGCAAAATGGAAAATGGCAAACTCAATATTGCTTTCAGAAAACCAGTGGGAGAATGTTGATATTGTATCTAATGATGTGAATTGGTTTAGTTTTACAGCAACAGCTGAGACACAGTTTATACATATTGATGATACTGGTCTGTATCTTGCGTTTGTGCAGTTATATGATAGTGCTGGTAATGAGGTGAATGATTGGAATGAAAAATATCTTCATTCTGCTATAGGTTCTACAAAATTGTATATATCCAACACCACCATTATTGATCAAATATATTACATACGAGTGCAGACGAATTCTCCTTCTGAAAACGGTGAATTATTAACAATAGCGTTTAATGATTCATTAATGCCCCCGGATGGGATATTACTTACAGAAAACGCATGGAGCATGAATACTCTTAGTGGACAGTGGTTTAGCTTTACTGCAACAGCAGAAACACAATTCATTCATTTTGATTCCAATGATGAAACTTTGACTCAAATATTTGTGATGGTATATGACAGTGCCGGTAATTCAGTGGGAGAATTTAATGAGACACAACTGAGGTTCTATAACAATGGATTATATATTTCACGCACAGTTACAGTTGATCAAATATATTTTATATGGGTAAGATCATCAGGATATAATTACAAAATTGGTTTTAACAAATCGTTTATACCACCGACAGAAGATTTCATCATCCTTAAGGAAAATTATTGGACTAATAGCTATTTTGTTCTTGAGATTAATAATGCAAGTCAATGGTTTAGTTTTACTGCAACGGCAGAAACGCAGTTTATCCATTTTAATCGTGGTGAAATGACTCAAGCGTATGTATCTTTGTATGACAGTAATGGTACTATGGTTGGCGGAATAAATCTACTTGGTCCAGGTGGCTATTATACTTCGCGCATGACCATGATTGGAGAAATATATCACATAAGGGTATTACCGAATGGGATTGGTACATATCAAATAGGGTTTAATACATCTAGTACAGCGCCGCAATAGCAGATAACGCAAAACAAGCAGGGGTACGCCAAAACAGTGTACCCTTGCTTTTATTGCAGGGTTATAAAAATTTTATGAATCACAAAGCAAAACTTGAATGAAAACCAACTACTCCAAAAAATCCTCACCACACTCAATCACCATCGTTTTATTATTTGCGTTTTCCTTGCTTTTACCGCAGGCTGTATCTGCACAGGGCTTTTCCTCAGTACGCCTAATAATGCACTGCGTGGAGCAGTGTAGATAAATAAACTTAAAACGGCGTGGCGCACAGTTAACTTCAATGAGATGAAAAATGTGCGAAGGCTTTAGCCTGAGCAACTGCGCCCAGCGATCTGCAGCAGCTAGAAGACTTGATCAAAGATACTATAGCCAACACGGAAGAGCAACAGAGATTATTGGAAGACTTGAGGCAGAACTTGACCGAGAGCGAGAGCATAATCGCCGACTACGAGAGCAGAATAGCCGAGCAAGAAGTCTTACTGAAGGACTTACAAGCACAGCTACAAGCAATGTCAGAAACTTATCGGATGCAGTCGAACTTGTCGGGAAAATCCGAAGCGAGGTTAAAATTCTGGCGGACTTTTACGCTAGTTGGGATCCCGACGACGGCGATAATTAGCGGTGTTGTAGTGTGGGCTTTGGTTAAGTAGCAATTAAAGAGATTCGTTTCTGCGTTGCAGAAACTTCGATTAAAGTAATCGCTTAAGCGATGTTAAAAAAAGGAGAATGTTATGAAAAAGAATTCAAACAACAGAAAAAAAGAAGTAGTAAGAAAAATTAGCAAACTAATATACCTGCTAATTGCTACCTGCTACCTGCTAACTGTATTAGCTTGTGCTAATCCGTTTTTTCCGCCGAAGAAAGAAAAAGAGTCGGGTCTAAAAACGCCTAGTGTAACATGGCCTGATAATATAAAAGTGGCTACTTGGCAAGAAACGCTTGGAGATGTATTTGCTAAAGGCAATGGTTCTAGCAATGTTTCCGGTACATTTAGTTGGAACAATCCTAGTGAAACAATTACAAGCGGTGCAGCATATTCCATGACATTTACACCGAAAGATGCCGACACTTACAAAAGTGTAAATAGTAATGTTACAGTAACTGTAATGCAAAATATAGAAGATGGAATAAAAATGGTATGGATCCCTGCGGGAAGTTTCCAAATGGGGCAAGAGGAAGCTTATGCAACGCCAGTACATGAAGTGACGCTGACCAGTGGTTATTACATGGGAATACATCAGATAACACAGAAACAATGGGAAGAAGTTATGGAAACTACTATTCAAGAGCAAGAAGCATTTACAAGCTGGGGATTATTCGGCGTTGGAGACAATTACCCAATGTATTATGTGAACTGGTATGAAGCGGTTATTTTCTGTAACAAACTTAGCGAGATAGAAGGACTAACACCTGTATACAGTATAAATGGAGAAACAGATCCTGCAGTATGGATAGATGATCATGGAGCGATACCGATAAGTTGGGATTCAACATCAGAATGGAATAAAATACAAATAGATCCAAATTCAACAGGCTACAGACTACCGACAGAAGCGCAGTGGGAATATGCATGCAGGGCAGGAACAACAACGCTTTATTATTGGGGAGATGTAACGGATGCAGCAACTGTCGGCGCACATGCTTGGTATTCAGGCAATGCCAGTAGTACGCAGGTAGTAGGCGGAAAACAAGTGAATGCATTTGGACTTTATGACATGACCGGAAATGTATGGGAATGGTGCTGGGATTGGTATGCAGCTTATACAAATACTGAGAAAGACGACCCTGTGGGCGCGTCTTCGGGGTCTGACCGCGTGTGTCGCGGCGGCAGCTGGGGCAATTCCGTCGGGTTTTTGCGGTCCGCGTACCGGTACAACAGCGGTCCGTACGGCCGGAACAGGTATCTTGGCTTCCGTGTCCTGCGCCCCTAGTTTCTAGGCTCAAATTCAGGCAGGCGGAATGACCGCGCCGTAATGAGCGGAAGCGAATGTAGGCCGGGCATGGAGCAACGGAGCTAGGAAAAATTTTTTTGGGGGTACAGGGGGGCGTGCCCCCCTGTTTCAGAATTTTTTTGGAAATTTTACTTGTTTTTATTTTATAATAGTGGTATATTATATAAGGTTATCAATATAAATTAGGAGGAGTAAGGTAATGCAAGGGCGCAATCTTCAGAAAGAAATTAGAGATCTGGAGAATACTGAAAATATAAAACTTCTTGATATTACTGCTATGGGCGGGGTGCTTTCTCGCTCAATGGTTGAATCTTCAATTGATACTTTAAAAGATACTCTTGGTAAAATAAATCTGGATAAAATCGCAGAGTCTGTTGACAATGACTTGAAGGGATTTATGGAAAATGGCTGAACATACAACAGAGGGGGCATTTGCATTATTAAGGCCTGCCTTAAAACATCTTGAAGTGCAAAAACTAACAAGTAAACCAAAAATATTTAAATCTTCATCTTCAATACCTCTTAAAAGTGCCGGCTTTGGAAGATGGGTTATTATAGCTCGTCAAATATCTTCATCTGATGGGGCAAAAGGTCGAACAACTATTGTTTTTGATAAAAAACACAATCTCTTTTTGCTTTTTATATTTATTGATGAAAGTCTCTTTGTAGATGATGCTGTAATACAAAGAATGAATCGAAAAATGATTGCGGTTCATGAATTTGTACATTGTTCAGCTCACATGATACTTAAAAATTATTATGGTGAAACAAGATATATTGAACTTATGGAAAGTTCTATTATTAAGAAGTTGGCAATGACCACATCGAATGAATTCAATGAAATGGTTTCTGCTATTGGTAAGCTTGGTACAAAAGATGGGAGTACGCATGAAATGTTCACTGATGGTCATTTTAGATTACTTGATAAAAATTATAAAGATGGATTTTTAGGAAATTACGCTGAATTATACACAGAACTAATGCTTTCGTATCAACTTGTATCAGAAACAATGACGGCTATTAAAAACCAACACACAAATCCCCAAATTGGTATTTCAGAACTATTAACACTTACTGTCAGAAATTTAATGGATAAAAAAGCATTGGATATGGAATTTGTTTTAGGAAGAATAAAGTTATTCTTGCCATTGATATTTTCCGAATTTACATAAACGGTCAAACTTATGAAATTGCAGTATGCCTCATTTTTACTTCCTCTTCATTTTGGCAGCACGGAACAGGACGAGTTAAACAGGTTCTTGCGCGGGCACAGAATAGTGCAAACGCGCAAGGAACTGGCTGCAATAGACGGTGTTTCGCATTGGGCAATTCTTGTTGAATATCTGGATAGTCCGCAAAAAAGTTCAGGCGAATCTATAAAAAACAAGGTTGACTACAAAGAAGTGCTTAATGAAAAAGATTTTGCCCTTTATTCCAAGCTAAGAGAAGTAAGAAAAAAACTTACTGAAGCTAAGGGTTTGCCTATATATGCGGTATGTACAAATGAACAATTAGCGGAAATTGCAAGACGAAGACCAAAAAATATTACAGAATGTATGCAGATAGAAGGAATAGGTCAGGCAAAAGCCGATAAATATTTTCCAGCTTTATTTGAATGTATAAAATCAGAAGCCGGAGAAGCAACCAATGATGATGAACCTGCCGTCTTTTGACGCAGTGTATTCTCAGGAAAATTTGTACACCGCATGGCATAAAGTTTCTTTAGGAAAATCGTCAAAATCATCAATACTTGATTTTTACCGCAACCTTGATCAAAACCTTGCATCAATAGCAAATGATTTAAAAAATGAAACATACAAACCCGGCCCTTATAATCGTTTTGTAATTAAAGACCCAAAAGAGCGAATCATTGCAGCATCCCCTGTGCGGGATAGAGTAGTGCAGCACGCCCTGATGAATTTTTATGATCCTGTATTTGACCGTCATTTAATATTTGACAGTTACGCTTGCCGTGTCGGCAAGGGAACGCACAAGGCCGTTTTGCGGGCGTTTCATTTTGCCAAAAGCACACGGTATTTTCTAAAAATGGATGTCCGTAAATATTTTGATTCTATAGATCATGCAATACTAAAAAAACTTTTGGCAAAAATAATAAAAGATAAAAATACATTAAAACTTTTTTATCTGATTATTGATTCCGGGGAGACAACTGAAAAAGGAATACCCATAGGAAATTTGACAAGCCAATTTTTTGCCAACTATTATTTATCGTCATTTGATCATTATTTTAAAGAAAAACTCCATGCAAAAAAATATATAAGATACATGGACGATATAGTTATTTTTTCAGATGATAAAAATACGCTAAAAAATTATTACAAGGAAGCGGTTTCTTATGCCGGGGATAAATTAAATCTTGAATTAAAGCCGCAGATTTTGGGTAAAGTAACAGACGGCGCCCCTTTTCTTGGATTTCTTGTAAAGCCGGTAGGTATTTACATGCATCAAAAAACAAAAAAAAGGTACAAAGCAAGATTAGCAGAAACAGAGCATAAAATCAAAAACGGCGCTTTAAGCGAGCTGGAAGCAGGCAAACGCATGGAATCTGTAACTGCTCATCTATTGCTTGCAAGATCATTAAATTTCCGTAATACTATATTGCGTAGGCGCGTCTTCGGGGTCTAACCGCGTGATTCGCGGCGGGAACTGGAACAACAACGTCGAGAACTTGCAGTCTGCGAACCGGAACAACAACAATCCGAACAACCGGAACAACAACATCGGTTTTCGTGTCCTGCGCCCCTAGCCTAACGACGATGGAATTCGCCGTTAAACCGGGCGCGTCCCGCCTGACTACTTAAAAGTAGCCAGGTAAAAATCGAGTAACGCTTTCCTGTCGGTACAAGGGTTATCCCGCGGAAAACCGGAAAGCGTTTTTTTATTTATCTTACACTAAACCGCGAAGAGCGCAAAGGGAAGACATCGAACAACAACTGTTAAGGCTTTGATCAAATTTGTAATATATTGCGGTTTTATGTGGTATTTTAATTGGTGACTGACACCGTTGGTTCCTGTGGATAACGTACCAGCTACCAAAGCAAAACAAAACAAAAAAATAAAATAAAATCAGCGTTAATCAGCGCTAAATCAGCGTCAGTCGTGACTCCGCCTCAATTCACAATTCTCCAACGCCTCATCAATCAGCGCTTCCAATTCCAGTGCTTCGTATAACTTGTTGGCTTCCGGAACCTTGCCGTACAAGACAGGGTGTTTGGGCGTAAATAAAGTGCAGCAGTCTTCAAAGGGTTGTATCGAAATATCATAAGTGCCAATGTGCTGGGCTTCTTTAGTAATATTTTCCTTGTTCATTCCAATCAGCGGGCGGATAACAGGGAGTTTTATGCGGCTTTGAGTACAGCTAATGTTTTCTATGGTTTGGGAAGCTACCTGCGCAAGACTTTCTCCTGTAATCAGGCATTTGCATTTAAACTTGCGGGCGGTTTTTTCAGCAGCTTCCATCATTGCCATTCGCAGTAATACTGTAGTCCATTGCGGAAGAGCTTTTTCTTTTATCTTCATTTGCACTTGTGTAAAGTTTAAAATATAAAGCCGCAGCCCCATGCAGTATGAATCAATTATTTTTGCAAGATCAATTGTTTTTTGTTTTGCTTCATTTGATGTAAACGGATATGAATGAAAATGTATAGCATCTATATTCATCCCACGGGCTGCCATTAAAAAACCCGCCACAGGGGAATCTATTCCACCTGATAACAGCAAAAGCCCTCTTCCTGCCGTTCCCACAGGAAGACCGCCAAGCCCTTTTTGTCCGCCGGAATAAACAAGGGCTTTCTCACGGATTTCTACACGGATAATGTCATCGGGGTTTTTAATTTTTACGGTAAGCCCGCATTGTTCGCAAACGGTGTCTCCGCATTTACAGCAAAGTTCGTAAGAAGAAAGCGAAAAACTCTTATCCGTTCTTCGTGCATCGATCTTAAATGATTTTGCCCCATTAGCCGCTATTTTTTTTCCTTCTTCTACACAAGCGGCAAAAACTGCTTCCGGTGTTTTTTCACATATTATAGTTTTAGCCCAGCCGGAAATTCCAATTAACCGTGAAAGTTTATCTTCTACAAATTCAGATTGTTCTTGGGGAGCGGTTATGTAATATCTTCCGGCAGTGGCTTTAAACTTTATAATTTGCCCGTCTGCCTTTAACATTCGCTGCAGGTTGCGTTGAAGGGTTTTTTCAAATGTTTTTCGGTTATCGCCCTTTAGGACAAGTTCCCCGGGTTTTAACAGCCATGTAATGTTCATTGCTTATTATATCTTGTTTGCTTGTGTCGGTCAAAGTGTGAAGCGTATCAGAACAGAGCAGGGATTGCTTCCAGTCCCAGTGTTTCTTCAAAACCAAAAAGCAGGTTCATATTTTGCACAGCTTGTCCCGCAGCGCCTTTGACCATATTGTCTATTGCACTTGTTACTATCAATATAGAACCATTTATATCGACATGGACAGATATATCACAAAAGTTAGACTGGCGTACTCTGTTGGTTGCGGCGGTAAGACCTGCGGGAAGCATTCGAACAAAAGGTTCGTCCTTGTAAAAATCAATATAAAGCTCTCTTATTTCAGCGGTCTTTGCTTCGATTTCTTTTGTTACGCGCCATTCAGGAACAAGCGGGATGTAAATTGTGCTTAGAATACCCCTGTTTAATGGAGCCAAATGAGGTGTAAAAATTAAGGGGGGAGCGCTTTCTCCCGCAAAAGCTGCCATTTTTGACATTGTTCTTGCAATTTCAGGTGTGTGCCTGTGGGAGGCTACCTTGTAAGGTGTAACAGAGTCTGCACATTCGGGGTAGTGGAAGGAGCGGGACGGCTCTCTGCCTCCGCCGGAAATGCCTGTAATAGAATTTACTATGAGCGTGTTTTCAGAGGAAACAAGCCCTTTTGCAAGAGCGGGAAAGGCCCCCAGTAATGCGCCTGTGGGATAACACCCCGGACAGGCAATAATTGCAGATTCTGAGGAAGCAAGCTTTTTTATTCTTTGTCTGTTAAGCTCGGGCAAACCATAAACCGAGCTATTATGAAGTTCCTTAAATTGATAGGGTTTTCCGTACCATTTCCTGTAGGTTTCCTCGTCATCATCAAAGCGGAAATCCGCTGAAAGATCGATATAGTGGGTTTTTTTATTCATACAGGCTTGTGCAAAGCCTTCTCCTACGGCATGGGGTAAGGCGCTAAAAACCACATCGGCAGAGGCTATTACTTCATCGGCTTTTAAGAGCGCCCCGTCTGTTTTGCCGTTTTTTGCCGATATATCCAGAAAATTGGGGTAAACTTCTGCCATTTTACCACCCTCAAAAGAGACTGAGGAAAGTATCAAATTATCGACCTTTGGGTGTCCCGAAAGGAGTCTGACCAATTCAGCCCCCGCGTATCCTGTGGCTCCAATTATGCCTGCTTTCATAGTTTTATTATGCAATATTGATGATAAAAACACTAGACATAATTGCCTGAAATTTGATAAAATTATCCAAGATACAAGGAGGCCAGTTGGCAGAGAAAGATTTACGTGTAAACGAGCAAATAAGGGCTCGTGAGGTTCGTCTGATCCGGGATGACGGAGATCAGGGGATTATGTCTGTTTCCGCAGCTTTAGAGCTTGCAAGAGAGGCAGACCTTGACCTTGTAGAGGTTGCCCCGCAGGCAGTCCCCCCGGTAGTTAAGATTTTAAATTATGGAAAGTTTAGATTTGAAAATGAAAAAAAGCTAAGGGATTCCAGGAAAAAGCAGAAAATTATAAAGCTTAAAGAAATCCGGATGCAGCCTAAGATTGATGATCATGATCTTAATTTCAAATCAAAGCATATAAAAGAATTTTTAAACGATGGGAATAAAGTAAAAGTAACGATTCGCTTCCGCGGTCGTGAGCTTGCCCATACGGAACTGGGTTTTGATGTAATGAAAGATGTGCTTTCACGCATAGAGGGAGAGTACATTATGGACAAGTCGCCTGCAATGGAAGGTAGGAATATGTCTATGGTCTTAAGTCCTAAACCTAAGAAATAAATTTCTTTTAAAATAAATTAAGGAGTGGCAAATGCCTAAAATGAAAACTAAAAAAAGCGCAGCAAAACGATATTCCTTTACCGGAACAGGCAAGGTAAAGTATAAAAAACAAAATCTGCGCCACATTCTGACTAAAAAGTCATCCAAACGAAAGAGGGGCTTGCGTCACGCAGGTATTTTATCTGAAGACAATGTCCCTACGATTAAAAAGCAACTTTTACCGTACGGTTAAAAAGTAAAAAGAGGAAAATATGGCAAGAGCGATAGACGGTTCCAAAAGAAAGAACCACAGAAAGAAACTTTTAAAACAAACAAAGGGTTATTGGGGACGGCGCAGTACCAATTATAAAACTGCAAAAGATGCATTAGCAAAATCTTTGGCTTATGCTTACCGTGACAGAAAAGACAGGAAAAACACTTTCCGCCGTCTTTGGATTATAAGAATTAATGCGGCTTGCAGAGAATTAGATATATCTTATTCTCGTCTTATTGCGGGTCTTGATAAAGCCGGTGTAATTATTGATCGCAAAGCACTTGCATGGCTTGCTATTGAAGATAATGCCGCTTTTAAGGCTATTGTAGAAAAGGCAAAAGCGGCGTTGTAATTTTTTAATTGGGAGGGGAAACAATGATTAGCCTTGAACAAGTCCAACTCTTAGAAGAAAGAGTTTCAAAGGCAATTGATTATGTAAGACGGGTGAACTCAGAAAATGCTGTCCTTGCAGATGAAAAGGTAGCCCTTATGCAGAAACTGGAAACCAACCAAAAACGGATAGATGAACTTGAAGTGCATGTATTGCGTTTTAAAGAAGATCAAGGCCGTATAGAAGACGGAATACTTGCTGCGCTGGATAGACTTAGTCAGTTTGAAGAAGCGTTTGAAAAAAGCCTTAAAGATGATAAGCCGCAGGAAAGAAAATCTTCTCCAAAGATTTATAATAATAAGCCGGCAAAGGAAACTTTAATAGAAGAACCTTCAGAAGAAGAGTCTCCCATTAAGGAATCTGAAAGTGAAAAAAACGAATTTTTTGAGATAACGGATAATTCTGAAACGGCTTCACATGAAGAAGTATCCGCAGAGGCGGAATTGGATATATTTTAATGGCAGATTTATGTCTGGATATTCTTGGAACATCGTTCACAATTAGTACAGATGAGGAAGAAGATCATCTACACAGGGTTATGGAAAAATACCTTGCAGCTGTAGAAACTACAAAAAATATTTCAGGTATTACAGACCCTTTAAACATTGCCGTTCTAACAGGGTTTATTTTATGCGATGAGCTTAACAAGGCGGAGCAGCAATTAGAAGAAGAAAGCATTGAAGTAAACAGGCGTACAATGAAACTTATTTCAAAATTGGACAAGGCATTAAAGATATATGATGACGAATAAAATATATAGGCTCCATAATCAAACAAAAAACTATGAGTGGGGTTCGCTTAAATTAATACCTGAATTTTTAGGCAAAGAGACATCCGGCAATATTCCCTACGCAGAAATGTGGATGGGTACTCATGAAAGTGTTCCTTCTCAGGTGGATACTCCCCTTAGTGGAATTGGAAATACCGGGAAAATTCCCCTAAAAGAAATATCCGGTGAGCTTCCTTTTCTTTTTAAGCTGCTTGCCGTAGAAAAACCAATTTCCATTCAGGCGCATCCAAACAAGGAAAAAGCGGCTGAGGGGTTTAGGTTGGAAGAAGAAACGGGGGTGAATTTAAGGTCTCCTCTAAGAAACTATAAAGATCCAAACCATAAACCGGAATTACTATGCGCTTTATCCCGCTTTTCTTTAATGGCAGGGTTTAAGGATTTTGATATTATAAGTAAATCCCTGAATGAATTTTTGATTGTATTTCCGCAGTTAAAAGAAGTTATTTCCCCGTTACAGCGGTCATTAAATACCGGCTCTCTTGCTGTTTTTCTTAGGATTTTATTTAATTTTTCCAAATTTGAAAAAGAATATATGTGCGATCTAATTACTAAAAAAGAAATTATAGGAAAAAGCGATATTATTATTCCGGAACAATGGGCATTAATCAAAACATTTGCTTCCCAGTATCCGGAAGACCCTACAATTTTAGCACCTCTTTATTTAAACTATTTAACTTTACAGCCGGGTCAATTTATATATATTCCTTCGGGTGTTCTTCACTCATATATAAATGGCTTTGGCATTGAACTTATGACATCTTCTGATAATGTGCTAAGAGGCGGTCTTACCCCCAAACACATCGATATTCCTGAACTTATGAATATTCTGGACTTTAAACCATATAACCCTAAAATATTTTCTCCTGCATTTACCTCATGGTTTTGTTATGGAAGTGAAAATTTTTCTCTTATAATAATGGAAGGCGATGGTCAAGAAAGGGTGTTCCCTGGCAAGGGACCTGCAATTTGTCTTGTAACGGACGGCGAGCTTATTGTAGAAGGATTAACCTTTGTAAAAGGGGAATCGTTTTTTATTCCAAAAGATAATGAAGAGCTTATATTCAGCGGCAAATATTCTGCTTTTGTTGCGTCAGGAGTTCCGCCGTCTTCAATTACAGCTTCCCCTGAATTTGCTATGTTATGAAAATACTTGTAGATGCCGATTCCTGCCCAAAGCCTGCAAGAGAGCTTGTCTTGCGGAGAGCGGCAAAGCTTAATATCCGCATAATTTTTGCCGCAAACCACCCAATCCCTGTTTGTACAGAAGCAGAACCGAACAAGCCGATAGCGGAAATGGAAGTATGCCCCAATACAGAAAATTCCGCAGATGACCGCCTTGTAGAACTTGTGGAAAAAGGAGACTTGGTTCTTACAAGAGATGTTCCTCTTGCAAAGCGGCTTGTAGAAAAAGAGGCAATAGTTTTAGATGATCGGGGCAGGGTATTTGATAAAAATAACATTAATGAATTATTATCGTTAAGAAACTTTATGGTAGGCCTTGCAGATAACGGCCTTGAGTTTGTAAGAATCTCCAATTATTCTAAAAAAGATTTAAAAACCTTTGCAGATAGTTTGGATAGGTTATTAACACGGATAAAAACTTGACATTTTGTAATAATGGTGGTATATTATTACAATACTATTATTAAGGAGATATTATATGAAATACACTAAATTTTTCATTATTTTAGCAGTTCTTTTGTTATTTGCAACAGGTTGTGCCACAGAAAGTTCAAGAACTGTTGCCGGCACAGAAACCCAGGCATCCAGAAGAGTGTACACTGGACCTCGTTCAGCTATCATAGTTGGCAGGTTCGAAAATCGTTCTGACTTTATGCGCGGAATCTTTTCAGACGGTGAAGATCGTTTGGGCGGTCAGGCTAAAACTGTTCTTATTTCTCATCTAAACATGACTAATCGCTTTACTGTTTTAGACAGGGATAATATGGAACAAGCATTGCGTGAAGCTCAGATTCGCGGTACTGTCCAGCAGTTGCAGGGTGCCACTCATATTGTAACAGGAGATGTAACAGAGTTTGGCCGCAGGGAAGTAAGTGATATGCAATTCTTTGGACTTTTTGGTCGCGGTAAACGACAAATGGCCTACACCAAGGTTATGCTGAATGTTGTTGATATCCGCACCAGCGCAATTGTCTATACAGTGCAGGGCGCGGGTGAGTATATTCTCTCAGACAGGGAAGTTATGGGATTCGGTACTTCGGCGGGTTATGACTCAACATTGAACGGTAAGGTATTGGATTTAGCAATAAGAGAAGCCGTTGACAGATTGGCTGAAGCAATTGATGAAGGCGCAGTAGTCTTGGCAGGAAGGTAATATATGAAAAAGAATATCATTTGCGCGTTAGCGCTTTTAATTGTTATTGCAATTTTTTCAGGGTGTGTTTCAAAACAAATTTACTACTGGGGTGATTTTGAAATAATGACACTCATGTACATGAAGGGTGAGGAAGAAAGAAGTGTTCAAATTCAGCGGTTGGAGAATATCAAGCAGGAAATTGAATCCAGCGGTAAACCATTCCCGCCGGGATTTAATGCCCACCTTGGATTGTTGTATGTGGAAACCGGTAATAGGGCAACAGCTATAAGCTATTTTGAAGCGGAAAAAGCTCTTTTTCCGGAAGCTGCCCATTACATGGATTTTACAATTAGTAGGACTAGGAGATAAAAATGCGTATAAAAACAATTTTAGCAGCAACTTTTGCTGCATTAATATTGATGTCTTGTGTCACGCCGTTTGATTATTCAGCTTTTAAAGAGAGCCGCCCTAGATCCATTCTGGTAATGCCGCCGGTCAATAAAACTGTCGATGTATCCGCACCTATGCCTTTTTTAGTAACTTCTACAGTACCTTTGGCAGAATCAGGATACTATGTAATTCCTGTTACAATGTCCAGCCAAACATTTATACAGAATGGTATTACAATTGCGGATGAAGCCCATCTTTTACCCCATGCAAGATTAAGGCAAATCTTTGGCGCGGATGCCGCCTTATATATTACAGTTCTTGAGTATGGCTCAATAATGGGTAGAGTCTATGTTATAGCAGAAGGAAAACTTGTGAATCTTAGAACAGGCGTTGAATTATGGAACGCTAAAATTCGTGCAGAAGAGGACGGCGCATTAAGAACCTCCGGTTTTGGGCTTATTGGGGCTCTTGCAACTGTGGCTGTTAATCAGATTGTGAATGTTCTAACAGATAAGGCGTATGATGTTGGCAAAAAAGCAAATAATATGTTGTTGTCTGCAGACACACATAATGGTATTCTTTATGGGCCATATCATCCTAAATATGACGGTGAATAACTGAATTTACCTATTGACATTATTTTTTAAAATTGATACCCTTTTCCTAGGATATTGAAAAACGTCCTGGGAAAAGGACGATAGGGGCTTAACGGCTCCAGAGATATTTGGCAACAAGCTCATTATTGAAAGGTGATGGGCATTAGGGAAGGGGAGAACAGGTAAACGACCAACAAGTTGGTTATTTACCTAAAGAAGAGGTTTTGGTATTTGTTGCAAATACCAAAGCTATGTAGCGGAAAATCTCGTAAGAGATTTTCAAAACGCAAGCGTATATGGAAGTAGCTAATCGATATATCGATTGGCAAAACCTTGACAATTCTAAAACCCGTAAAGGGTTTAAAATGGTCAGGAAACACTCTATTAAGTAATCTATTCGACTTCGGTCGATTAGAATTAATATCATGGAGAGTTTGATCCTGGCTCAGAACGAACGCTGGCGGCGCGTCTTAAGCATGCAAGTCGAGCGATATTCAGGAGCTTGCTCCTGATGAAAGCGGCGGACTGGTGAGTAACGCGTGGATAAACTACCTTGAGGATGGGGATAGCCGTCAGAAATGGCGGGTAATACCGAGTAAGCTTGTTCTGTGTTGACAGAGCAAGGAAAGGAGCTACGGCTCCGCCTTAAGATGTGTCCGCGTCCCATTAGCTTGTTGGCGGGGTAAAGGCCCACCAAGGCACAGATGGGTAGCCGGCCTGAGAGGGTGAACGGCCACACTGGGACTGAGATACGGCCCAGACTCCTACGGGAGGCAGCAGCTAAGAATATTCCGCAATGGACGAAAGTCTGAC
>Ga0099364_10007407_pt1 | contig 15668 bp, 5 predicted proteins | sample TergutTh196P3_FD_73070 | JGI IMG/M metagenome (GOLD analysis project Ga0099364, IMG submission 73070) | Microcerotermes parvus P3 segment gut microbial communities from Pointe-Noire, Republic of the Congo - Th196 P3 | ecosystem: Host-associated > Arthropoda: Insects > Digestive system > Gut ...
TATGAATACCTAATTGCGTGTGGCGTATCGTGCCGATTTCTACTGCGGCGGCGTTGCTGAGGAAAAGGGTGTAGCCAACGCCGAAATCGAAGCCGGCGCTGCCGCTGCGCTCGCCTATGGGCAGTTTGTAACGCAAAGAGCCTAATCCGCCGCCTATGTGCGCGGAATATTCATGTACGGCATCTTGAAAAAATTGTGCGCTGCCGGTGGCGATGCTTGCGGCAACAAAAAATGTTATTGATATGATTATCTTTTTCATTCTGAAATTTTTATTTTTTTGGCTTTGTCGCGTTCTAAAAGTCTCTGCCATAAGGCGTCATTTTCAAGACTTTTGTCTAAATAGGCGCGTAGTTCGGGAAAAGTCATGTCTTTGGTTTTTTCGTAGACCTTTGCCTGAAGTTCCGCCTTCATTTTTAAACAATCAATATACTCGTCCATAGTCTATTAAATCTTTAGGGTTTCTTATTTCAAGGGTTTGATAACCATTTTTTAGATTTACAGCATTGTAGCCCCTTATACGTGTGAGATTTACAATGTGTTTAAAATTCCAACTTGCCAAAACATCTACTTTGTTGATTGTAGCAAGCGCTATGTGCCTGCAGTCATCCAAACTTGTTTTGCCAACAACGTTTTCAGCAAGGTACCTGTCGGCAAGGTCGCTTGCTTCGTCTGTTAAGTCAATTTTTTCAAAAGAATTTTCGGCATAATTGTCTAACAGATTTTTCACTTTTAGCGGTGCATCTTCCAATTCGTCAAGTAAAACATCGGAAATCACAAAAATAACTTCCTTGTTTTCAAGACGTTTGAAAAGCAACTTGGTATCTTCCTCGAACATTTTGTCGAAAAAGCCGCCTACAACCGAAGTGTCTATATATATTCTTTGCTGTTTCATTTTATTTTTTATCAATCAATAAGTCTACAACATTCCATTTTCCTTGCGCCATCTGATACCCCATGGAGTGAAACTCCAAATTAAGCCTATCAAACAAGGTACTCCGATAAGTGATAATACGAATATTGCTTCCATTATTTATCCTCCTTCTTTTTATTTGTTAATACTAAACCGAATGCTAAAGTCAATAAAGCAACGATAACACCTAACCCATATACCAATAACTGACTATCTTTGTAATCCTTAAAAAACGAAGATATCACTACTCCCGTCAAAACATATTTTGATATGTCTATCAGATAATTACCTAACTTTTCCTTCCACATACAATACTTAATTTATTAAAACGCAAAGATACACTTTTTTTGAATAAAAAACATCATTTATATCATTTTTTATTTTTTAGCACGCAGATAACGCAGATTTATAGGATTTGCGCAGATTTTTGAGATGTGCGATGCGTCATTGCGGGGATGCATCAAGCCCTTATTTTGGAAAGCCCCCCTTAATAGCCCTTAATAGTGATGGTTTCCTCTTTCTTATCCTCCCTTATTCCCTTATTCGTCAAAATAAGGGAATAAGGGGGGAGTGGAGTTGTGTCCGATATTCTATTAAGGGAACTCTTTAGAAATAAGGGGTTGTCAAAATGAGGTGAAAATGAGGTTTTCATTATTTTTGATTTTCAATCTAAACTCTAATAACTATGCTCTGAAACCTGAAACCTGAAACCTGAAAACTACTCAACCACCACTCTCAATTCCCTACTCTCGCCGTCTTTTCCTTTCAACACAAAGATATATGCTCCCGAGGCGTAATTTGGCGTTATTGGCGTGAGGCGACCTTGTACGGGGAAGTAGCCTACGCGGGTTCCGGTGATGCTGTAGACTTCTATCACTGCGCCCTGTAACATGTCTTCGGCTTCGGCGGTTTCTACTTCTATGTAGAGGGTGGCGCCGGTTTGTACGGGGTTGGGATAGGCTTTTACGGTTATTGAGGTTTTGAGAGACAGGTTGTCGCTGGGGCATGAGCGGTAGACGGCGGCTCCGGCGGCGTTGGTTACTTCGAGGCTGTAGCCGAAGGATAAGTAGCCGGCGTTGGGCTCGGAGTATCTTATTCCGGTGGAAAGCAGGTCGCCGTTGGCGGTGTACCATTGATAGGTGTAGCCGGCGGCGGTATATTGCTCTTTCACAGTCATCGTGTTTTCCCAGCGGACAATTACCATGTCGTCGAAGGCGAAGGGCTTGTTGGCTACTAATGTGTAGGTTACGCCGTCGATGGTTATTACTATCGTGTTGTCGCCGCTGTTCAGGGATATATCGGGGGTTGTGACGGTGGCGCCGTTGTTGGCTATGGTTACGTTGCGTCCCGGGGCGGTGACTTCGATGGTAATGTTGGCTTCGCAGGCAACGGGGAAATGTACCGTGCCGTCGGGTATCAGGTCGTGTGGGACGCCGTTTATCGCTATTTCAATTACGCCGGTGAGGGTTGTAATTGTTTCGCTTGGGTCGCTGGGCGGGGAGGCTGCATAGTTGCCGTCGGCGGTGGCTGCAATGCGCGCTTCGAAGATGTAAGCGGCGTTGGGTTGCAGGTCGTCGAAGAGGGTGGCGGACTGCCATGCGCCGTCGGGGGCGATGCGGTATTCGGCGTTTGTTATCGCGGCGAGCGTTACGGAGGTTGCCGTTATGGTTTCCGCAACGGGGGCGGATGGCGGCGTCTGGATTGCTGGCGTGATGTCTACCGTGATGTCGACGGGCTGCGTGAGTACGTAGTTGCCGTTGTGGTCTACGAGTTCTATCGTGGCAATGGTTACGGGTTTGGCTGTGCCGGCGTTGGCGTCGGGTATTGTGGCTGTTGGGGGGACGGCGGCTGTTACTGCATCGCCGGTTACTACGCCCTGCAAGTCGCCGCCGGTGATTTCGACGGTTGTGTTGTTGGGGGCGTATTCGCGGGTCGTGGCTGTTATGCCGGTGATGGTCAGGGTTTTTTGCGAAACATTTAATGTGTGTTCTGCGCTTGCTTCGAGCCAAAAGCCAAGAACTGCCTGCGCGGTGGCGGTGATGGTTGCCGTGCCTGCGCTTTTGATGGTTATTTCGCCGGTGGTTGCGTCTATTTCTGCAACTGCGGGGTCGCTGCTACTGTAAACTATTGCGCCTGCGCCGGTTGTGAGCGTTGCCGCGTGGGTAAATACGTCGTCGCCGTAGGTTTTTTCGACGGTGGCGTTTTCAAAGGCTATGGTCTGCGGGTCGCCGATTACGATGGTAAACGTGGTTGAGCCGTCGCGCGTGGTCAGGTTATAATTGGTCTGTCCTGCGGCGGGGGTGAAAAGCCAGTATAACGTTTCGGTGTCGCCGTTTTGCAAGATTGAAAGGTCGGTATCGGCTGCCGGGGTTGTGAGGGCGGCGTCAGTAAACCATTCTAACACGCCTGTTACGGTTTCGCCGGTTACGCCTGTGGCTGCGGCGGGGGCGGTTATTGCCGTTAATGCGCCGCCAATGGGGAAGTTTTGCGCGGTGGCTATTTCGTAGGTATAATCGGCGGGGGTTATGCTGAATTGCAGAGTTCGCGAGCCGGTGAAGTTGCCGGTGGCGGTGATGGTTACGGAGGCGGTATTGGCGCCGGCGTTTGTATTTTCATCCCATGCGGTCAAATCGTAGGTTAATACATCCAAATTGTCGGCTGTTACGCTTGTGAGCGTTGGTTGCTGCGGCGTTCCGTTATAGGTAACGGTCGGGAAAACTGCTGCAAAATTCGTTGCCGTTACAATATCCTTTGGCGTGATGCCGGGGGCTATTGTGACGGGCGATGTTGGCAGTTCTACCGTATAGTTCGCGCCTTTTGCGCCGGTGAGTATTATATTGCCGGTTACGGTGGCGGTGGGGGTTTGTACCACGTCTGCGCTTGTGTATTCTACTGTGAAGGCGCCTGTTGGCTCAACGTCGGCTTGCGTGTCGCTGTAGGCGAAGCCGGCGAGGGTCAGGGTGGCGTTGGCTGATGGGGTGGTGGCGGTGGTTGTGCCGTCGTAGGGTTTTGTGTGGGTGGCGGAGGTTATTGTCAGGGTTTTCTTTGCAACGGCGAGAGTATAGGTGGCGGTTGCTTCTTGCCAGGTGCCCGGTATTGCCGGCGTGGCAGCGGTTATGACGGTTGTGCCTGCGCCGGTGATGGTTATTTCGCCGGTGGATGCGTCTACGGTGGCTATTGCGGGGTTGGCGGAGGCGTAGGTTATTGCGCCTGCGAGGTTGCCGACGGTTATTGTTGCCGCGTGGGTAAATTCAGCGTCGCCGTAGGTTTTTTCGACTGTGGCGGCGGCAAAGGCTATGGTCTGCGGGTCGCCGGTGACGATGGTTACGGTGGTGGAGCCGGTTTTTTGGGTGGCAACGTAGTTGGGGTTGGTGGCGGTGAACGTCCAGTAGAGCGTTAGTGCGCCAAGGGTTACAAGGTCGGTATCTGCAACGGGCTGGGTGCGCGCCGCATCGGTAAACCATTGTAACGCGCCGGTTACGGGTTCGCTGTCAACGCCGGCGCCGGAAGCGGTGGCGGGCAGGGCGGTGGCAGGGCTGTTGATGGAAATGTTGAAGGGCGCTATTTCGATGGTATAGTCGGCAGGGACTATCGCAAAGGTAACATTGTCGGCGTTTTCAAAGATAACCGTGTAATTGTCGCCGGAGTTGTCGGCAGTGATGGCGTTTATGAGATAATTGCCGACGGTTTCGCCCGGGGCGCGACCTAATATCACGTTTTCCTGCTCCCAGTTTGGCGGGGCGGCGGGGGTGGTGGCGTAGGTTAGCGCGGGGTCGGGGGTGGTTCCGTAGGGTTTGGTTTGGAGGGGGACGGGGACGACGGTGACGACCATGGGGACAATGCCGACGGATACCGGAACGGGGGCTGTGGGCAGTTGGACGGTGTAGTTTGCGGCTTTTGCGCCGGTGAGGGCTATTGGGGCGGTTACGGTGGCGGTCGGGTTTGGTAATACGTCAGGGCTGACGTACACTGCCATGATACCGGTTATCGGCTCTACGTCGCTCTGGGCGTCGCCGGCTGCGAAACCGGTTAAGGTTAAGGCGGGAGCGGGGGCGGTCATCATGTCTGTTTCGCCGTCGTATGGTTTTGTGTGGGTCACTGCGGTGATGGTTAGCAGCGCGGGGACTATTTCAAATGTTTCCGTGTGGCTGCCCCAATAATCATCGTTTTCAAAGATGGCTGTTACATCGTAAAAACCTGCTGTTAGCGGTTTGCCGGTGGCGCCAAGTGAGGCGTTTGTGTTGTTTAAAACGTCGGCAATGTCGTAAAAGTAGGTCAATGTGGCGGTTTCAAAGCCGGCGGGGTCGGTTATCGCGGCGGTTTCAAAGGTCTGCTCTGCGCCGGTGTAGGTGGCGCTGAAGGGCTGGGTAAAGGCGATGGTAACAGGGAGTTTCGTGGTTTCGATGTTTACGCCGAAAGGCTCGGTGGCAAAGGGTACTTGCAATTTTGCTTCGCCCGCGCCTATTGCGCCAACGCCTGAAACTACTATACCGGTGGCGTCCTGCGTTCCCGAAAAGGTGACAATTTTACCGGCTATGGCAAAACTGTGAGCGCCGGTTACTAACATGTCGGCATCGGCTATCGTTAGACCTGAAATGACGGGCAAAGTAGCGGTTACTGCGCCCTGGTAGGGGGCGGCAGGGTCGTGGTCGGTAATGCCGTCGGCTTCTTTAACGATTGCTTCCAAATTGTCTAATTGGAAAAGATTTGTACCGAGGGTGAAAGCGCCGTCAAACTTTGCTGCGTTGTTGCCGGTGAAATATGCAGTTGGAGTACCGACAGCGCTTAAAATTTCTGATACATCGCCGTTTTCAAAATACATGGTAGAGTTACCTCTCAAATCTATATTAGAGGGTGCGCCATTTCTGGTAAATTTTCCACCGTATACGCCAAGTACGGCATAAACTTGAATGACTATTGCGGAGGGTGCAACTGCGTCAAATTCGCCTGCGTACACAAGCACGGTTGCATTGTCGGTAGCGTATATTGCCATATTGACACTTCCTTTTATTTCGCCTCCCTTTACGACAACGGTAGAATTTCCTTCAGCCCCTATTGCTGTTCTTCCTTCTATGACGCCTCCTTCTACAGTCAGCGTCGAGAAATTGTTCAATCTTATTGGATAGGCGCTGCTCAAAATAACCGTATTTTTCAGTTCGGCGTCGGGTTTAACGGTTATAATGACGTTGTCGTAAGCGTCTATTGTTGCTACTGTGGCGCTGTTAATTGATGCGCCTGCGGCTAATTCAAATTCGCCGTCGCCGGTAAGTTTTATCAGGGGGACGGTGGGGTCTGTGGGGACTGTGACGCCCGCATATTCGGCTTCCCACACAATAGTTTTATTATCAGTGTCGAGCGTTATTTGCTCTTCGGCGGCATTGTAGAAGCCGGTCACGGTGACTGTTCCTTCGGGAGCGCTGTTTATTGCTATTTGTACATTGGCTGCCGAGAGGGGCGTAACGGCAACGTTGTTTACAAAAATTTCGGCTACTCTAATGTTTATACCTTCTATCGCCTCCGGTTTAAAGTCAACGGGCAATCTTCCGCCTGCAAGCGTTCCCTTAACGTCGAGCGTTACGCCGGTTTCGTGGTAAGCGCCTGCAAAGGTTACGATATTATTGTTAAATGTATTTAAAACGGTTGCGGGGTCGGCTGTTACATTGGTTATTTCAAGACCTGCGGGGAAGGCTGCAATTAGACTTCCGGCGTATGGGGCTTGGGCGTTGTAAAGGTAGTTTGTGCCGTCGGCTGTTTCCTGTTTCAGAACGGGTTTAGCGTCAAGTTGGAAAAGGGTTTGGTTGTCGCCCGAAGCGGTGAATTGCCCTGTTCCCGTGCGGAATTTTGCGGCGTTGTCGCCTGTGAAATATGCAGTTGGAGTACCGCTAATTCTGTAAATTTCGCCTTCTATTTCGCCGTTTTCAAAAAATACGGTAGCGTCGCCACTCAAACTTATAACATCTATTAAGCCTGCTGCGCGGGAAATTTTTCCATCGTATATGCCAAGGGCGGCGGTTTCGACGATACGTATTGCCTGGACTGAATTAGCGCTTATGTTGCCTCCACGCACAAGCACGGTTGCATTGCCTTCCGCGTTTATTGCATTCCTAATCGCGCCTGTTCCTTCTATTTCGCCTTTGAAAATTTCTACAAAAGCGTTGCCCTGCGCCTCTATTCCGCCATTTCCGGTTATTTTGCCGTCGTTCACAGTGAGACGCGAACTATTTGTATTATTTGTATTATTTTGCAATGATATTGCATATCCGTCTGCTTTATTTTCCACTACTGCGCCCAGATGAATGTTAATCTTCGCATTTTCTGTCGCCTCAATGGTTGAATAGCCGCCGTCGCTTGTCGTTCTTGAAACGCTGCCCCATATATTGATGTTGTTTTCGCCTTCGGCTCTGATAGCGCCGCCGTTTGCTGACTGTATTTCAGCGCCGTTTTCTACGGTCAGTGAAACCTCGCCGCTCATAAGAATTGCATTTCTGGCGCCGGCGTCGGCGTTTATTAAAGCGCCATCGTCGAGAATGAACTCGCCGGCGCCTTGCAGGTCTACGAGAGGGGTGGTGGCGCTGGCAGCGTTCGAATATAACGCCTGCCAAATAACTTTTTTGCCGTCGGGGATGGTAAGGGTTATTGCGTTGGCATTTGCTGTTTCCAAATATCCGGCTACCGTCACAACTGCATCGTTGGGGGCTAAATCGGTTGTTATTGCGTTTTGGATGGTGAGCGGCGTGCGTAATAGCGCGTTTTCCTTGCCCACTATATACAATGCGTTAAGTTTTATATTAATACCGTCAATCTTTTCCGGGTTAAACACAACGGGCAATCTTCCGCCTGCGAGCGTGCCTTCAATGGCGAGGGTGACGTCGGTTTCGAGGTAAGTTCCTTCAAAGGTTACGATATTATTATTAAATGTATTTAAAACTTCCGGGGGGTCGGCTGTTACATTGGTTATTGCAAGACCTGCGGGGAAGGTTGCTGTTAGACTTCCGGCGTATTGCGTGGCGGCGTTAAAAGTGTATACGTCGCCGGCTTGGTCAATCAGAACGGGTTTAGCGTCGAGTTGGAAGAGGTTTTGGTTGTTGCCCGAAGCGGTGAAGTCGCCGGAGCCGGAAGTATTGAATTTCGCCGCATTATTTCCGGTGTAGTAGGCTCTCTGGGCGCCGTCGCCAATTCTTCTGATACCGTTGTTATTTATCGTGCCGCCTGTTGCATATACAATGCTGTTATTCATGGCGTCAATTAATGAAATAGCGCCGCCATTAACTGCAATGGAAGCATTGTTGATTACACGTATAAACCCTGCCGTTCCGTCGTTGAATATGACAACCGATGCGCTGCGGGCTTCAATAGCAGGGTTTGATTGGTTGCCCACCATTTCGCCGCCGCTAACTGTAAGGGTAACATCGCCTGTAACGACTATACTTGTACCTGTTTGGGCATTGATATACGCGTTTTTGGTAATTTCGACGTCACCCGCGCCCGATGCAAAAATAAGGGAATTCCAACTTTCCGGTCTGCTACCAGTATAATAAGCGTCCCAAATTAGTTTTTTGCCTGCGTCAATGGTTATTTCCAATGCTTGGGTTGCGCCTGCGAAAAAGCCGGTTACGGTGACTACTGCATTTTCGGACGCTGCTAATGCCGCTACAATTGCTGATTGTATATCGACTACCGTTTTGAGCGGCGTTTCTTTGTCGACGTCGTTGACAAATAATGCGTTAAGTCTGATGTTAATATCAAACGGCTCTGTTTCAAACACAACTGGGAGCCTGTCGCCTGCGAGCGAGCCTTCAATGACGAGGGTGGCGGCTTCTGCTTTGTATGTGCCTTCAAAGGTGAGGATGTTATTATTGTCTATTGAAGATTGAATATTGTTTATTGAAGGGGTTATATCATCTATTTCAAGACCTGCGGGGAAGGCTGTTGTTAAAATTCCTTGATGGGGCGTGTTTGGTTCAAAATTGTATGGGTCGCCGGTTGGGGTTTCTTTTGTTAGAATTATTTGGTCTAATTTAAAGAGGTTTGCTGGCGGGTCTTGGGGGACGGTGACGACAGTGGGGACGGTGAAGACCGTGGCAGGGTCGTGGGCGGTGGCGTCGGTGCGGAACTTATTGAGGTGTGAGCCGGTGACGTATGCTGACACTCCGTCGCTGCCGGTAGCGGCACGGTAAACGCCGCCAACGGGCATGGTTATAGCATTATCGGCGCCAGAAATGAAAAGAGTGGAAGTTCCGGTCATTTGAATGACATCGGTGATGTTTGCGCCTGTGCGCGCTATTGTACCGCCGTAGACGGCAAAGGCTGAAGAGCCTAACATGTAGATAGGATAACCGCTCAAGTTTATGGTTCCACCTTTCATTGTAACGGTTGTATTATTATTTATTTGTAATGTTCCTGTTATTACTGCGCCGTTGTTAATTGCGATTGTTGCGGGTGAATTGTTATGTGTTGCTATCGACGAGCCCATGCCGGTAGGATGAGTTAGTGTTATAGCGCCGCTTACAGTGATAGTATGACTTGTTCCAGACGTATAGACAACGGAATTAGAAGCGCCTTCTATTTTGCCGCCTGCATTAACTGTAAGATTAGCAGTTTCGAAAAGCCAAATTCCATAGTTGCCGCTGTTTCGCACTAATCCGCCATTGGCGATAACCAACTCGCCGGCGCCAAGTATATTCATAATTCCGCTTGCATTGTTTCCTACATATTCAGCCTGCCAAATTACTTGTTTGCCTGCGCCAATGGTTATATCTATCATTTCGGTTGCGCCTGCAAAATCGCCCGTTACGGTGACTGTTGCATTTTCGGACGCTGCTAATGCCACTTCAATTGCGTCTTGTATCGCTTGTACCGTTTTGAGCGGCGTTGGGTCGGCATTTACAAAGAGGGCGTTGAGTTCTATGTTTATTGGAAAGGGCGGGGTGGCAAACTGCACATCTTTAAATCTGCCCTGGGCAAGGGATGCGGTAAGGGCGAGCGTGAGGGGTCCGTCGTAGTCGCCGTCGATGGTTACGATGTTACTACTATTATATAATGTATATAAATCTTGGTTAGGGGTTGGGGTTGCCGATGTGATGGCGACGCCTTCGGGGAACGATGCATACAATGTGCCTTTGTATTTTTGTGTGTGGTCGTGCTGGTCGCCTGTTGCGGAGCCTTCGGTAACTTCGGGGATGGCGTCGAGACGGTGAAGTTGGGCTTCAGAAAATTGTGTGGCAGCCGGTCCGTTCGATGTGCGAAACTTATTAATCATATTGTCGCCGATAAAATAGCCAGTGGTGTTTAAAGCAGAGCCGCCTTTATGAATGCCATCATCTACTACTGCGCCGTTAGTCGCTGCATATAATACAACTGTGCCGATTTGACTTCCTGCCGATACTGCGTTTGTCGGCGTTACGGTATTTTCTATTTTACCGCCGCGAATAGCAAGGGCGGGAGCATCGCCGGAGTTATTGCTTAACCATATAGCATAAGTAAGGTTGCCGGTGGATGCGGTTTGCACCAATCCGGCAATAATATCAACGGTAGAAGTATTGTAGGCTGATATTGCTTCGCCGGTGTTACACTTCACAACGCCGCCATTTACGGTTAAGGTAGCGCTGCCGAAAACAGAAATAGCGGTATTATTCCCTGTATTATCGTTATGAATATAGCCGTTTTGGGTAACTTCCATTTTTCCGCTTCCTAAAATTCGGAAAAGGTTCGTACTTGCCCCGACGCCGGTTATTGCATAATGGGCGTCCCAGATTAGCGTTTTTTCATCCGGTATGGTTATTTGCATGTTATAGCCGGTATTATAAACGGCTCTGTATTTTCCGGTAACGGTGACAGTGGAAACGAGCGGGTCGTCCAACTGCTTTTGTATTTCGTCTCGAATAGTTACCATTTCGGGGTTTTGCACTTCTTCGCCGTTTACGTATATTTTTGATGTTTCGATATTTATATCAAAGGGCTGGGTGGTGAACTCTATTGGCAAACTACCCTGTGCTATTGTTGCGTTTATTTTCAGTGTTGCGCCTTCTGCTTCGTAATCGCCGGTGAAAACGAGTTTGTTGGCGTCGTGGGTAACAGTTACTTCTGCGGGATTGGCAACGGCGCTAACTATTGCTACGTCTTGTGGCAACATCGCCACTACGGAGCCCATGAAGGGGGTCTGGTCGTTGTAGACGTATTGCTCGCCTGTGGGTTCGTCGCGGCGAAGAAGAAGGGGGTCTAAACGGAAGAGGTTGGCGGGCGGGTCTTGGGCGACGGTGGCGACGGTGGGGACGTGGTGGACGAAGAACGTGCCCGGGTCGGCGCTTGTGTCGGTGCGGAACTTGGCGGCGTGTTGTTCGCCGGCGTAATATGCTGATACGCTGACGTTTTGGATAGCGTCAATGTATACGCCGCCTGCGGGTATGTCTGCATCGCCGGAAATAAATATAGAGGAAGTTCCCCTCATTTGAATAATGTCGCCTTCGTTTGTGCCTGCCTCGCGCGAAATTTTACCGCCGTTGACGGCAAAGGCAGAAGCGCCGGTGGTGGTGATTGCTCTATCACTCAAGTTTATATTTCCGCCGTTCATTATAACGGTTGAATTACCCTGTATACCTACACTTCCCGTTATTTCGGCTCCGTCGTGAATTGTCATCTTCGAGGCGTCGCCTACAATAATTGAAGAGGCTGTATTATTTTTAGACGTAACAACGCCGTGAATATTGATGATTGTAGCCTGGGCGGACGACCCCAATGCCATATTACTGCTTTCTATTTTTCCGCCTGAATTAACGGTAAGAAAAGCAGATTGATTAAACCTGATACCATAACCGTCAGCGTGGCTGTTTACCACCTGACCGCCATCGGCGATAACTAATTCGCCGTGCCCTTCTATATCCATTATAAAACTATCTGAAACGTTTCCTTCATATTCAGCCTGCCAAATCACTTGTTTGCCTGTGGGAATGTTTATATTCAACAGTTCAGTGGCGTCTACGAGAACTCCGGCAACGGTCACTACGTCGTTGTCGTTCAATGCCGCTTCTATTGCGTTTTTAATGTCGCTGGGCGCGCGAAGCAGTTCGTCTTCCTTGCCCACTATATAGAGCGCGTTAAGTTCTATATCAATGTCAACAATTTTTTCGCCTTCATAATTGCCGGCGTCGGTAGCCTTTATTATTACCTTGCCGCCGCCGGGTAAGATGTTGTCCTCGTATTCTATTGTGTAATCTGCGGCAGTGATAAGGTTGATGCCTTCAACTTCGTCTGTAACTTCAACAGCAGGCTCAAGCGGGTTGCCGGTATATTTAACATCGCCGGTAATAACAACGTTAACAAGGTTTATATCGCGCTTGCCGACTGTCAGTATTATTTCTTCGGGTTCAGATACATTTTCCGAAATATGTCTTAAATAAGTATCAGCCGTAAAGTTGCCGGTCTGTATGCTAATCTTTGCGGCGTCGTGCTGTGGACGTTGCAATATAAAGCCGTCGTTGTAGTCTGCATTGGTTAACGAAGCATTGTTAAAACGTAAACCACTATATTGTTCTACCGCTACAATATCATCATCGGAGTTGGAATAAGAGAGTAATATCGTCATTCCCGCAAGGTTTAACACGTCGCCGTGCCTGAAGTCCATATTGGATGGGGGCGAGAAAATGCTTACGCCGTTCATTGCAAGCGTCGGCGTTGTAATTGCTGAAGCAGTATTAACTCTTCTCACTATACCGCTTAAAAAGTTTTCATCTTCCGCTGAACGGGCGTAGAGGTAATAAGGCGTATTAGGCGTAAGACCAACAAATTCAGGTTGTACCTGCCATTCCATTTCTAATGCTAATTGGTTAACTTCGGCAAGACTGGAAGCAGACGTGGTACTAATGGCATATTCCACCCATTGGTTTGACGGGAAAGCAAGTTGACTGACAGTAAGTGGATTTATCGAAATTGATGTTGGAGTTAGTTTGGAAAGAGTATATCCAACAAACTCTATTTCTGCTCCGGGTCCTTTGACAATTCTAAATATTGCTTTTCCGTTCACGGGTGCGTAGTCGCCGCATTGGTAACGTAAATTCTTGTTAGTTATTATTTGCGGCAAGGTAATTTCATATTCGCCCACCTTTATGGGTGCGCCTCTAAAACGTACGCTCATTGTAGAAATTCCGTCGCCGGACATCCCCACTATACGCATTCCCGGAGGAATATTTTCTATGTAATCAAGAATTTCTGAATAGTCAAATTCCTGCCAGTGAGCGTACTGGTTCCCAGACAATACAAAATTAATTGGCGGGTCGTTTGGCGGACTTTGTCCCGTTATTATTTCGTGCTCCGCATTTACATTTATAACGGGGTTGTTGGAATGTACATTTACAAGCAAGAGAAACGAGAGTGGCGGACATTTGTCTTCGGGCGCTATTGTGTAAATATTGAACAGCGCTGAAGCGAATTCTTCATTTGGTGGAAGAATAAAAGGTCCCAAAGAGAAGACGTCGTCTGAACTACCGTCAAGTATATCGTTGAATATGTCGGTAGTACCCGAAACTCGTTCCCACGTGAAAGTTGTACCTTCTATAATGCTGCGGCTAAATAAATCGGCGTTCACGTGCAGACTTTCGCCGCTGCAAAGAGTAACATTGCCGCCTCCTCCATCGTAGGCAGCCACATCTATTTTAACAGTAAAAGGAGCGCCTTTGCAACCGAGCGCAAAGGGTACAGCCTCGTAAACGATAGAGGAATGTTGTATGCCAAAATCTAATGTTCCTCCAAGCGAAGGAATATAATCATTAGGTCCCCATTCAGTCCCCCTCATTTCATAGGTTGTTCCTGCCGGAAAACTAACGTTTGCAACGCCGCTAACGGGCGTATACCTGAATACGTCGCCGGGACAGCCTGATAATTCTACGTTAGTAAAAACAAAACGGGGCGTGGTCATACTGATAAAATTGGAGTTTACTAAATATGTTTGACTATAGGAAGTCCCCCCACCCTCTGTTTGTGTAACTGAAATTGTATATACGGCTGATACGTAATAATTGCCGGCGACTGATGCGGTGTATGATGTTCCGGTAGCCAACACATTGTTCTCGCCTACCCTCCTCCATTGGTATTGCACATAGTCTGCTATCGGGTTTACTACAGTGAGCGTTATGGGCGCGTCGGGTCCACAAATTACAGTTGTTTCGGATACAATTTGCGGCTTTTGCGAGTTAACAGTCAGTATGACCTTTCCGTTTGCGCCATTGTGCCCGTTCATTCCTGAACCTAAAGCACGATATCCTGAACCTCCTCCGCCTGCGCCTACCGGTGGTATAAGAGTTCCAAATATGTCGAGCGTATATTCTTCCCTTAACTTAATTCTTCCTCCGGTTCCATCAGCGCTTGTAACACGTCCTGCATTTCCGCCATTTCCGAATTGTGCTACGCTGCCCTCGTCGCCATTATAGCCCTTTTGTCCTTCGCTAACATAACTGATGTAGCCTAACAGCGCCAATTCCGTGGCAAAACCTCCGGTGGATGCAATCCCACCGGCTCCGCCCGCGCCACGGAGGGGTCCTCCGTCCCATACACAATACGAATGAGCCGAGGTACCTCCCTATCCGCCCCTTGCTGATACTGTTCTGCCAGAATTATCGGGGTATTGGTTGTCTGATATCCATGTATCGCCTCCTGTGCCTGCAACGTGAGTGGTGGCGCTCCAACCGCCTCCATATCCTCCTCCTGACCCGCCTGCGCCAACGTAGCAATATATAGTTGTTACATTCGAAGCCCGTTGGAAAGCATGTTGTGCATAACCTCCTCCGCCGCCGCCGCCGGCAGCGACATTACTTATGCCAATACAATTAGCAGCGCCTCCGCCGCCTCCGCCCGCGCCCCATGCAGACGCCTCTATTATTGACCTGGGCGGAAAAGTAAAAGTATATCTGCCCGGGTTATCCAAGGTGATAGTGTTTTGGGCTTTAGCCCCTAAAGCGAGTGTGAAAAACATCGCTGTTGTCGCCGCTATTTTATATATATTGCGGCATTTGGAAATTTCTACTCTTGTATTCATTTTTTATTGAAATTTTATTGATTACTAACTATTTTTAAAATCAAAAAAGCGTGGAAATTAATTTTTCTTGTTCTTCAGACAGGTTTCCACGCCCATTTTCACTTACAAGTTTTCCCACGCCGCACGTGCGGCGTTTACTTATCTGCTCTTGTGAAAATAACCCGACTTAATCGTGTTATCAGTGGAAATTGTCTGAATAGAACAGTAGCAATCGCTACAATTAACTTATTTATATGTTTTTACGCTTTTTTTATTTACATATATATTTAGTTTAAAGGGTTAACGGATTTGGTTTTGAATTATTTGAGAAACAAAATTTGGCACAGGTCAAACAGGCAACGCCTTGCTGAATTTCCAAAACCATATTCAGAAAGTCGAGCACGGGGTATTTGCGCCGCGAATGTGTGGGTTGCGGCGTTGGAATAGAATGAGGCAATGGTTGGATTTTGCATTTAGTTCAGTCCTGCAAGGCGTTTAAGTTCTTCTATTTGTTTTGCTTGGGCGTCAATGGTGCTTTGCAGACCTACAATGGTATTACCTTGTTGGGTAATGGTGCTTTGCAGCGTTTCATTATTGCTTTGCAGACCGACAATTTTTCTGCCTTGTCTCGTAATGGTGCTGCCTTGTTCACTGACCGTTTGTTTCCACGACGCAACGTCCATTTCAGCGAGCCTCTGCTCTTGCATCAATCTTTTTGCTACCGGGTCGGTTGCTATGTATACTAATGTGTTT
>Ga0099364_10007408_pt1 | contig 15668 bp, 13 predicted proteins | sample TergutTh196P3_FD_73070 | JGI IMG/M metagenome (GOLD analysis project Ga0099364, IMG submission 73070) | Microcerotermes parvus P3 segment gut microbial communities from Pointe-Noire, Republic of the Congo - Th196 P3 | ecosystem: Host-associated > Arthropoda: Insects > Digestive system > Gut ...
GCTGTAACCATACAGATTATCAGCGTTCGGCTTTAGTTGTTAATGGTGGAGCATACGAGACTCGAACTCGTGACCCCCACACTGCCAGTGTGGTGCGCTCCCAGCTGCGCTAATGCCCCATTTTTCATACTGCTATCGCTTGACTATCATAGCGTAAAAAATGATAAAAGTCAAGTCCTGAATTTCGGGGGAGTAGCCACCGTAAAAAGGAGTGTTATTTTGCGCGCAAATACCGGGATTCTATCCCCCCGGTTTTTGCTCTGCGTTTCTCTGCTTTCAACTTTTCAACACCACAGTTTACTCTCATTTTTCTCGCTTCTTCTTCCGCCATTCTGCGTGAATACTAACATTTATGGATGAAAGAAAACCTGTTCGAGCAGTACCTGCGCACCTGTTTCCGGGTCAAATTCCATTACCATGACATCCTTCATATATTCGTTCCACCGGTCAACCACAGTGCTTTTTCCTTGTGTTTTGGATGCAAAATCAATCCCTTTTTCCGCTTCGTAATATCCAAAAAGCTCGTCGCCCACGCACCATATGGTGTAGTTGTGGATCCCCGCGGCGTTGAGCAGCTCCGTCAATTCCGGCCATATCTCGTCATGCCGGCGGATGTATTCCTCCTTTTTTCCGGGCAACAATCTTGCTTTCCATGCAAACCGTTCCATCATTGTTTTCTCTCCTTACAATTCTTTGATATATTCTGTCGGCCATTTGCCGGTATTTTTTTTGAAAACCTTAGAAAAATAATACTGGTCGCTGAACCCGGCGTCGATCGCTATTTCTTTGATGCGCAGGTCTTTGTTTTGCTGCAACATACTGCAAGCCAGCTTTATGCGGAATTCGTTCATATATTCCGAGATGGAAATGCCAAAATATTCTTTAAATTTTTTGGATAACTGCGCGGCGGAACAGCCAAGCAATTCCGCAAGCTCGTGCATTGGAATGTTTTCGCGGTACCGTGCGCGTAAAATTTCAGCCGCCTTTTCGCAGAATCCCGCAAGCTTTTGTTCCTTGACCGGCCCGGTTTTTGACCACTCATGCAGAACCTCGGCAAGGTCGTGCGCAAAGCTCTCCGGCGTCTGTGCGCGGGAAACACAGGCCTGTATTTCAATTATCAGGTTGCCTGCCTGCCGCGGGGACAGCATATCGCTTAAGCTGCCCAGTATTAACTTTTCCAGCAATGTTATCACCTGGGTTTGCAAAATCCTGTGATGTATGAGGATATGGGCCAGTTTTCGGGTAGAGGCCAGAAGCTCATCCTGTCCGCCGGTTTTCAGCGCTAAAAGCATACCGCGGCTCCATTGCGTAAAATCATAGGACGCCTCATACGGCAGCGATTTGGCATCGGTCATAAAAGTGGAATGAAACAGATACAGCTCGCGATGGATTTGTCCGCGAAGCTGCGGGTAACGTTTCGCCAATTCCTCCAAATCCCGTATCGGTGTATCGGCGTAAACCAGCGTAATCTGATGCTGCCCCTTTTCGGATAAATATTGATAAAGCGAAGCTGCTTCTTCACGGGCTTCCGCCGCACTTTTCGCCGTAAACAGCACCAGCCTTTCCGCCATGGCGTGCCCCTGGACAACATAAGGTTTTCTGCCTTTTGCGGCGAGAAAATCCTCAACCTGCCCGGCGGGTACAAGCTCACGCCCTGTCGTATATTCAACGCCTGCCGCCATGGGAAACGGGCCCTCGCAATATAGCGCCGCGAAAAAATCCGTTTCCAGTTTGTTATAGGCTTCCAGCGGTTCTCCGGCAACGATTTGCCGCAGCTGCCTGCGGTTTGCGTCGTCATGGCGCCTGTGTATCACCGCGATGCTGTCGCGCAGCAAATCATGCACCCGCTCGCCGGAAACAGGTTTTAAAAGGTAATCCTTTACGCCGTATTGAATCGCTGTGCGTGCGAACTCAAACTCTTGAAACCCGCTGATCAAAAACATTTGCGTGTCGGGAAAGGATTGATGGACTTCCCTTGCCAGCTCCATACCGTCCATCACGGGCATTTTAATATCTGAAAAAATGATATCGGCAGGGTATTTTTCTAAATATTCCAGCGCGCGTTTTCCATTGATGGCGCGGCATACGATTTCAATGTCTTCGCCGCAAGCCTCTAACAGCCTGCATATGCTTAACAGGATCGGCGGCTCATCCTCGACGACCATCACCTTGACTCGAACCATTACACCACCTCTTTTGTCGATTCTTCCGTGACGAACAGTTTTACTGCCGCACCATGCGGTATCGTATTTTCTACCGCAAACCGGACCCCCTGCCGGGTTTGCATCTTGAGGCGCAGCACGGCGCTGATAAGTCCCAAGCCGCCAATTTGCATCCGGCTGAGTTGTTCATAGCGCACGGTGCTCACCTTGTCCATGATTTCGCCGATGGCGTCCGCATCAAAGCCCGGCCCGTTGTCGGTTACCGTTATGCTCCAGCCGGCCGGCTCTGATTGGACGCGCAAATCAAGGGTATACGGCGGCTCAATCTGTGAAAACGCATGGGTAAACGCATTTTCACAGATAGACTGGATTACAAGCTTCGGGATCATTACGTTTAACAGCGCCGGTTCCGCGGTAACAGTATACGAGAACATATAGTCATACCGCGCTTTCATCAGCTCCAGGTATTCCCGCGTATGCAGCAGCTCCTCCTCTATAGTGGCGGTTCCGCTTTCATAAGAGGATGCGTACCGCAGCATGCAGGAAAGGTTTTCGCAGATTTCTACAACCGTTTTGCTGCGCCCCTCCAGCGCGACAGCGTTGATTACGCTTAACACGTTATACAGAAAATGCGGGTTCATCTGTGCCTGCATCGCCAGCAAAAACGCCTTTTTTTCCTGCTCCGTCGTAAACAGCAGCTGGTCGATCATCTGATTGAACGCATCCTGTAACGCGCGGACTTCCCTGATGCTTGTCGGGATTTCCTTTAACATTTCAGGCTCGCCCACGCGGATGGACTGCACCTCGCGGGTCAGGGCGGTGAGCGGGCGTGAAATATACATGGACAGCAGCATGATAATCGCAAGCACCACGATGTTGACAACAAGCCATGAGGCCAGCAGCAGCCGGAAGATATTCGACCGGAACGCGCGGGAAACGCTGTCTGCCTCCAAAAGCTCAACGCTCCAGCCATACCGCGCAGAGACGTCGGACGCCACGACGCTGTAACCGTCCGTATTGGCAAGCACCACCGGCGCCCCTGTCCCGTCATAAACACTGACCCGCAAATCCGCCTGCGCCAGGCCGCTGATGTATTGTATCAGGATATCCTCGCTTTGCTGCACTTCTACAACGCCCACAACGTCGCGGGAATACACATTCATAATCGGACGGATAAGGGAAACGTATCGGGAGCGGTAAAATCCGGACCACGCGTCTTTATCCGGGCCTAGGAGGATAAACCCGGCTTCTCCGCCGGCAAACGCCTGCATCATCTGTTCAACCCGGCGCTGTTCCAGCACGGCGGGAACCATCGTTTTATCAATCGTCGCACGGGAGTGGATAAAATCCCCGTACTGGTTGTAAGCGCTGATTCGCCATACCGGCGTGATGCCCCGGTTAATTCCAGCCAATACGCTGCCCGTATCAATATTATCCAAAACATTATAGTCAAAATAATTGCCGGAGACGTCATTTTCGCGCAGGTAAGCGAACAGGTTAATCAACTCGCGGCTGGTCATGGCCTGAAAAGCGATGTTGTCCATTTCATCGAGGAACCGCTCAATCTGCCCCAGCGGCTGTTTAATCAGCAACTGATGGTTCAGCTCCGTCTGCCGTTGTCCGCTGCTTACCAGCGCCTGATAAAGCACCGGCATAATCAAAGCCGTCAACAGGCCGAACAATGTGGCATAAACAGCCGTCATCCTGTACAGAAGCCGCCTTGGTTTTTGCTGCATTAATTCTCACCCCTTGTGAGGATAGTATACTATATACGCGGTGGGTAACACAAATCTGCCGGAAGATCATTCCGGCAGATTTGTGCTATAAAAGGATATCTTTGTTAATAGATAACTTTCCACTCCGCGATGTTGCCGGCGTCAAATCTGAAGGGGTCGCCCATCAGGATTTCGGTGCCGCCGTCCGCGTCAAGGGTAACCGCCATCTCGCCCATTCTGCCTGCGGAGAAGCTGTCGCCCACAGCGCCCGTGACGGTTCCGTTTACAAGGGCGTCGCCTGCGAGTGCCGCAAGGTATCCCAAATCAACGGGGTTCCACAGGTACATCCAGGGGCAGACGCCGTCTTCGATGAAAGGCGCCATTTCAGAGGGCAGGCCAAGGCCGGTGAGAAGCACGTCGGAGCCGGTGTCCTGCAAGAGCTTGCCGCCCGCTAACATGCCAACCGTTGTCGGGGCGATGATAACCCTGACTTCGGGGTTTGCAAGCAGCGCTCTGGTTTCGTTGGTGGATTTCGTGGGGTCGTCGTCGCCGTATACAACGGTAACAAGCGGGGTGTTCGCGTACTTGTCTGCGTTTTCTTCAAGCTCGGTTCTCATCCACTCAATCCACAGGTTTTGGTTTGTGGCCTGTGCCGTAGCGGACAGGATTGCCATGCCGCCTTCGCCGTTCACCATTTCGTGGGCTGCCTGTACCAATACGCGGCCGATTTTTTCGGGATCGGCCTGATTGACGTGCACCATACGGCTGTCCTTGTTAACGGCTGAGTCAAAGGATATCACCTTGATGCCTGCCGCCATGGCCTGCTCAAGGGCGGGCTGGAGCGCGTTTGCGTCATTGGCGGCGACCGCGATTAAGTCAACGCCCTGGGAGACGAGCTGGTTGATGACTTCAATCTGCTTTTCCGGCGTGGGCTGGTCAGGGCTTCTGTCAAGCGCAGTCGCGCCGACTTCGGCGCAAGCAGCCGCAAAGCCCTCAAAAGCTTTTTGCATGTACGGGTTGTTGATGTCTTTGGATACCATTACATAGACTTTTTCTCCGCCTGACGGGGCTTCCGGCGCTGCTTCGTCACCCGCCGCCGGAGCCTCGGCGGCGGGTAACGCCGGCGCTGCCGGGGCCGGTGCGCTGCCGCCGCAGCCAGCCGCTAATGTCATAACCAACAGGACTGCAATCATTGATAATGTAATTTTTTTCATGTGTAAATCATTTCTCCTTTTGTTATTATTTATGTGAACCCGCAAAACGGGTTGTCACCGCTATCGTTTGAAGCTTTGCTTTATATTGGGAATTGCCACGGCGATAATCAGCAGCGCGCCGATAATAATCAGCAATATTTGCGCCGGAACATTCGTAATCCCAAGCCCGAAGCGGAGCAGGCTGAGCATGACCGCCGAAATCACAACGCCGATGACGCGACCCTTGCCGCCGGTGTTGATCACACCTCCCAGCACTACCATCGCGATCACGTCAAGCTCGTAGCCCAGTGCGATGTTTGGACGGACGCTGCTCATTTTTGACGCCAGAAACAGCGCTGCGATTCCGGCGAACAGGCCCATGATGGTAAACACGATTATTTTATACCGCGCGGTTTGGATGCCGGAGTATTTTGCCGCCGTCTCGTTGTTGCCCATGGCGTACAGGTTGCGTCCAAAGCGGGTAAAGTGTATGACATAAGCAAATATTGCAGCCAGCACGAAAAAGAACAGGATGATAAACGATAGATTTCCGACCCTGCCCCACGCGAGGAACTGGAACCATCGGGGAAAGCCGGTGACTGCGCCGTCCTCCAATATGATACTTGCGATGCCACGGAAGATAATCATCGTGGATAATGTTACAATCATCGAAGAAAGCTCGGGGAATTTCGCGATGATTACACCGTTAAACAATCCGCAGGCAGCACCCGCGACGAGGCAGACAATCATCGCCATTCCCATCGGCATTCCCGATTCATACGCGACGCCCATGACAGTTGCAGACAGCGCCATTGTGGACGCAATGGAGATATCAATCTGCCCGAGCAGGATTACCATCATCATCGGAAACACCAGAATCGCCTTGTCAAACAATCCCTGCAAGTTGTTCATGATGTTGTCAAACACAAGGTAATTGGGGGAGCGGACAGCATTAAAGACGTTGATGAGAATGAAGATTATCATCAGCATCCATTCCCATTGCAGGAAAAAACGGCGGAAGCTGAAAGGCCGGGAGCTGTCAATGGTGCGGCTGTGGGCCGCCATCGCGATTTTTGGGCCGGTCATGATGCAAACGCCCTCCTTTCCAGCGCCTTTTTGGCGGCGCGCCTTGCAATCAGGGCATTGATCAGGATAGAAATCAAAATAATCGCGCCGCGCAGCGCCTGCTGCCAAAACGGCGAAACCCTCATCAGCGGCAGCGCGTTGTTGAGCATAGCCAACAGAACCGCACCTAAAACCACGCCGGGTACTTTGCCGACGCCGCCGGCAATGCTCACGCCGCCAAGCACACAGGCCGCAATGACATTCAATTCATATCCCGTCGCGGTTTCACCCTGCGCAGCGGCGAATTTACATACAAACAAAATGCCGGACAGCCCGGCGGCGGCGCCGGTCAGCCCATAGGTCAGCAGCAGCACGCGCCGTGTGGGGATACCGCTGATTTTAGCGGCTTCCATGCTGTTGCCAAGCGCATAAAACTGACGCCCGGTGCGGCTGTAGTTCATGAAGTACCACGACGCGAGGACAACCGCGGCGGCAATCCACACCATGTTGTTGATGCCCAGAAGATTGCCGGTGGAGATAGCCATGAAGCCTGCCGACATATCCTGCTGGAGAATCCATGACCCGTCGCTTAAAAGATGGGTAATCCCGCGGTAAATATTCATCGTGCCGATGGTGGCGATGATGGGGATAATCCCCAGCCACGCAACCAGAAATCCGTTAAACAGCCCCGCTAAAAATCCGGCCGCTACCGCAATCAGCACAATCAGAACCGGCGGCGTGTCGAGGTTGCCTCTGAGCACGATGCAGGCTGACATCGCGGACAGCGCCATGGTGGAGCCCACCGACAAATCAATGCCGCCGGTGATAATCGTGCTCATCATCCCGATTGCAACAATCAGCAAAATAGAGGCGTCGGTAAACACGTCGCCGATGTTTCTGCCGGTCAGGAAAAGGCCGCCGCTGCGAATGTTGACCAATATCGCCAGCACGATAACGAGCACAAACAAGGTGCATTCCCGCACATTGTATTTCAAGAAATTTTTACTGCCCCCCATTAGTGCCCACCTCCTCCAAATTCATGACCGCGGCGAGAATTTCCTCCTGCGTCGCTTCCCCGCGCAAAAATTCCCCGGTAACACGTCCCTCATGCATGGCGATAATCCGGTCGCTCATGCCTAAAACCTCCGGCATGTCGCTGGAAATCATGATGATACCGTACCCTTGCGCGGCAAGCCCGTTCATGATCTCATAAATCTGGGTTTTTGCGCCGACATCCACGCCTTTTGTAGGCTCATCCAAAATCAGCACCCGCAAATCACTGTTGAGCAGCTTGCAGATAACGACCTTTTGCTGGTTCCCGCCTGACAAAGCGCTTGCCTTTTCAAAAACGGTAGGGGCCTTGATTGCTATCTTTTCGCCCAGTTCTTTTGCTTTATCCCGCTCCTGCTGTTTATTGATAACGCTGAGACGGGTAAATGGCTTGAGGTTTGAGATGGTGATGTTTCGATAAATCTCCCAATCCAGAATCAAGCTTTGCTTTTGCCGGTCTTCCGGAAGCAGGCCGATTCCGGCGTTCATCGCGTCAACCGGTTTTTTGACCGACAGTCTCTTGCCATCGAGATAAACCTCGCCGCTGTCGGGGGGGATGATACCGAAAACGCTTTGCATCACGTCGGTTCTGCCCGCGCCGACCAATCCCGTAAATCCCAAAATTTCGCCTTTTTTCAGTGAAAAGCTGACGTCTTTAAAGAAACCTGTGCGGCTAAGGCCTTCAACGCGAAATATTTCTTCGCCGGTTTCACAGGTTTTTTCGGGATACACCTGCTCGATTTCGCGGCCTACCATGGCGTTAATCAAGTCTTTGCTTTCGATATCGCCGACATTCCATGTGCCGATATATTGACCGTCGCGCAGAACCGTCACCCGGCTTGCAAGGCGGTACATATCCTCAAACCGGTGAGAGATAAAGATAATCGACACGCCCTGATCGCGCAGCTGCTCGGCGATGGCGTACAGGTTGTCGCATTCGCGTTTGGAGAGGGACGCGGTGGGTTCATCCATAATGAGGATTCCGGCGTTCATGGATATTGCCTTTGCAATTTCCACAACCTGCTGTTCAGCTACCGTTAAATCTCCTACCGGCGTATACGTATCAAGCTCACATCCCAGCTCTTTCAGCAGCCCAAATGCACGTCTGTGCAGGGTTTTCCAGTCAATCGACTTCAGCGGCCCTTTGACCGTTTCATGTCCGATAAAGATGTTCTCCGTAATGTTGAGATGAGGGTAGGATGTGCTGTGCTGGTAAATTGCCGCGATGCTGTGGTGTTGCGCATCGCGCGGATTTTTAAAGCTGACCGGCGTGCCGTTCAGCGTGATGCTGCCCTCGTCGGGAGTATATACGCCGGTGATGACCTTGATAAAAGTGGATTTGCCTGCGCCGTTTTCCCCCATCAACGCATGGATTTCCCCGCGCCGAAGCTCGAACCCCACGTTATCCAGCGCCCGGACGCCCGGAAAAATCTTTGTGATGTTCTCCAGCTTCAAGTGAATGTCGGGCAATTCGCTTCACCTCGTTCCTTCCGTTGTATCCATAATCAATTTAAACATTTGATTGAATGTAAAGTAAATGTAAAATCTTAAAAACATGATGGAAAAATTAAATGATTGCAATGTTAAAGTTATAACCTGTATTCATAGCGAGAAATGCTGGATGGGCGAGGTATTTTGCTGTACATGCGCGGCAATTTTTTGCAGGCATACCGGCGTATTTCAAGAAAAATTGATGAGTATGGGCAGGAAAAGACCCGTTCAGCCGGCGTTTCATGTTACGAATACAGGTTCTAAATCCCCAAAATCCTTTTTGCGTTTTTATATAAGATTAAGTCGATGTCATCCTTTGAAAGCGGCAGGGATTTTAGATGCATGACCTCCGTTTTCGCGTTGCTCCAAGGGGCGTCGGAGCCGAACAGGATTTTATCCGCGCCGTGGTTTTTGACAATTCTCAAAAACTGGTCGTGCGGAAAATACTCAAATCCATTCGATGTGTCAAGATAGATACTGCTCCCCGCGAGATGGGCCTCTACATCATCCCACTGGTCGTGTCCGCCCAGATGCGCCGCGATAATCACTCCCCCGCGCATGGCTTTTGCTATATTCGCAAATTGCCCCGGTGAGCTTTTAAACGGCGCCGGAAACGCAGGGTCAAAACCGGCGTGGTGCAGCAGGATCAGCCCTTTGCCAAGCGCATAGTCGTATATTTTAAGCATATGCGCGCCGTCAACGATAAAATCCTGATACTCTGCGTGGAATTTAAGCCCTTTAAGCCCTAAGCTTGCCACAAAATCAATATCCCTTTTGTAGTCGACGGTGTGCGGGTAAATCCCGCCGAAACCGATGAGCCTGTCCTGGATTTGCAAGGCCGTCCACTCGTTTGCGCTTTTCACCTGGGATTGCTTTGTGATAACGGGCAGGATAACCGAAGCATCTATGCTCCAGTCATCCATGTTCTTTAAAAGCCCGGAAACTGTGCCGTCGCTCACCGGCGGATATATGCCGTCCGCTTCGGCGCACAGAGCGGAAATCGCCTTTGGCGCCAAGTCGTCCGGGAATACATGGGTATGGAAATCGATAATCATTAACCTTTCACCTCTGAATTATATTATACCACAAAAGCGAAACGCGGAGCGTTTCGTAAGCGGCGAAGCCGCGTGTGGGCGCGAAGCGCACATCTTTTGGCGGACAGTGGAACACGCCATAATTAAAAAACACTTGACGTTCTAAGTGATTCGTGTTATTTTAGAATCAATAGAAAAGGCTGTTAAGATTCTCGTCGCGAGGCATATAAAGCCTTGTTCATGGCGGGTTTTTTATTGTTATAGCCATTCCATAAGGAGGCAAAATATGATGGTAGCGGTATTAAAACCCAATGCAACGAAAGAACAAATCGAAAACCTTACCGAATGGCTTAAAAGCCGGGGGCTTAGCGTACACATCTCAAAGGGCGAGTTTTATACGATTCTCGGCTTAATTGGTGACACAGGCCAGATTGACACGGAGCTTATTGAAGGCCTTGAGATGGTCGAGTCGGTAAAACGCATCTCGGAGCCGTTTAAAAGCGCGAACCGCAAGTTCCACCATGACGACAGCGTCATAGACGTCGGCGGGATAAAAATCGGCGGCCCGCATTTCCAGTTGATTGCGGGGCCCTGTTCGGTTGAATCCCCGGAACAGATACTTGCGATCGCGAAAGACGTTTGCGCGTCCGGCGCGTCGGTTTTGCGCGGAGGGGCGTTTAAGCCGCGCACCTCGCCCTACGATTTTCAGGGGCTTCGTGCCGACGGCATCGAGATGCTGCTTGAGGCGAAAAGGCAAACCGGCATGCCGATTATCACGGAGATTATGAACGCGGATCATCTTCATATGTTTGAAAATGTAGACATAATACAGGTCGGCGCCCGTAACATGCAGAACTTCGAGCTGTTAAAGGAGCTGGGTATGCTCAAAACGCCTGTCCTGTTAAAACGGGGGCTTGCAAATACACTTCAAGAGCTTCTTATGAGCGCCGAGTACGTCATGGCCGGCGGCAACCAAAACGTCATACTCTGTGAGCGCGGCATCCGCACATTTGAGACGTACACGCGAAACACCCTCGACCTTTCGGCTGTCCCGATGCTGATCGAGCTTTCGCATCTGCCGGTTGTCGTTGACCCAAGCCACGCGTCGGGGATTGCGCGGCTGGTTGAGCCTATGGCGATGGCGGCCGCCGCCGCCGGCGCCCACGGGATTATGATCGAGGTGCATAACGATCCCGTCAACGCGCTCTGCGACGGCGCGCAATCGCTCACGCCGGAACAATTCTCAAAGACAGCCGGGAAAATTCGCAAAATACGCGAGGTGGTTACGGCATGAACATAGGCATCGTCGGCATGGGACTGATCGGAGGCTCTTTGGCCAAGGCATACCGCGGCGAAGGGCATACGGTGTACGCATACGACACGGACGACGCAATCCTGGGCTTCGCGGTACTCTCAGGCGCCGCAAACGGCGTGCTCGACGACAACACTATCGGATTATGCGACGCGGTTTTAATCGCCATAAATCCCGGTGATGCGGTAAGATATCTTGAAAACGCCGCCAAAAACATCGCCAAAAGCACGGTTGTGTTCGATTGCTGCGGCATCAAGCGGTTTGTCTGCGAGAGGTGCTTCCCGATTGCGAAGGAGCACGGGTTTACGTTCGTCGGCGGCCACCCGATGGCGGGCAGCCATAAGGCGGGATTCAAGAACAGCCGCGCGAACCTCTTTCGCGGGGAGACCATGGCCATTGTACCGCCGGTTTATGACGACGCGGCCCTGTTCGGCAAAATCGAGGAGCGGCTAAAGCCGGTCGGGTTCGGGCGATTGAGCGTCACGACGGCAAAACAGCATGACGAAATTATCGCATTCAGCTCCCAGATGGCGCATATTGTCTCGAACGCGTATATCAAAAGCCCGACCGCCCGGGGCCACAAGGGCCTTTCCGCCGGAAGCTACAAGGATTTGACGCGCGTGGCGCGCCTAAACGCGGATATGTGGGCTGAGCTGTGCACGGAAAACAATGATTTTATGATACAGGAGCTCGATTCTTTTATCGGGGCGCTGGCGCTTTACAGAAAAGCGCTTTCGGACGGCGACGAACGCGCGCTCAAGGAACTGCTGGAAGAGGGCAGCCGCTTAAAAGCTGAGCTTGACAGCTAAAAGGAGGACTTTTCTTGGATTTAAATAAACTTAGGGAAAAAATTGATTACATTGACGAGAACCTGGTTAAGCTTTTTTTTGAACGGATGGATTTATCCTGCGAGGTAGCAAAGCATAAAAAGCAAAACAACCTGCCGGTATATGATCCGGCACGCGAGAGGCAAAAGCTGTATGACCTCTCCCACAAGGCGGGTGAGGGGCGGGAGGCTTATATTACCGCGCTGTACTCCATGCTGTTCGAGCTAAGCCGCGCCGAGCAGGAGCGGATCATCAATCCGGCGCCCGAACTTGTCGAAATGATTGAAGGCGCTATCAAGGACACGGAATGGCTTTTCCCGAAACGGACGGTCGTCGCCTGCCAGGGCACGGAGGGCGCGTATTCGCAGCTTGCCGCCGACAAGCTGTTCGCGCTTCCCAGCATACTGTACTTTAATACCTTTGAAGCGGTGTTTTCCGCTATTGACAGCGGGCTGTGCCCATATGGCATACTGCCGCTTGAAAACAGCACCGCCGGCTCCATAAACCAGGTGTATGACCTGATGATACGGTATCCTTTTAGCATCGTGAGAAGCGTGCGCCTTAAAATTGACCACTGCCTGCTCGCGAAGGAAGACGTCGATATATCGAAAATCAAGGAGATTTACTCCCATGAGCAGGCTATCGCCCAATGCGCGGGCTTCATAAAAAGCACAGGATGCAAGGTGACGGTCTGCGAAAACACCGCCGTTGCCGCGAAAATGGTCGCGGAATCCGAAAGGGACGACGTAGCGGCAATTTCATCCGGCAACTGCGCCGTGTTATACGGGTTGCGCCGCCTTATGCAATCCGTTCAGGATCAAGGCAACAATTATACCCGCTTTATCTGCATATCAAAATCCCTTGCCATTTATCCCGGCGCCGATAAGACCAGCCTTATGCTGACGATCCCGCATAAGCCCGGCTCGCTTTACCATATCCTGTCGCGCATTTATATCCACGGGATCAACCTCATCAAGCTTGAAAGCCGCCCGATTCCCAACAGTGATTTCGAGTTTATGTTCTATTTCGATTTGGATACTCCCGTGTATTCCCCCGCGCTGTATCAGGTTTTGCGGGAGCTTCAGGATTTATGCGATGATTTTTACTACCTTGGCAGCTATTCGGAGATTGTATGATAAAAACGAAACCGCCGGATTAAAACCGGCGGTTTTTTAGCGCGATATATATTATGGTCATCCGCCAAGATATGCTTTGCGGATATCGTCGCTTTGCGATAGCTCATGGCCCGTACCGGACATGGTAATGGCTCCGGTTTCCAAAACGTAGCCCCTGTCCGCAACCGAGAGGGCCATCTGTGCGTTTTGTTCCACCAAAAGGATTGTGACGCCGTTCTTGTTCATATCCTCAATAATGGAAAATATCTGCTCGACGAGAATCGGCGCAAGCCCCATTGAAGGCTCGTCCAGCATCAGAAGCCTGGGGCGGCTCATCAGCGCCCGGCCCATGGCAAGCATCTGCTGCTCCCCGCCGGAAAGCGTTCCCGCTATCTGCTTTCTGCGCTCCCGAAGCCGGGGGAATAGCTGATAGGCTTTATCCAAAGCCTCTTGAACCTCGCTGCCATGCCGCGTATAAGCGCCCATTTCCAGGTTTTCCCTGACAGTCATGCGCAGGAAAATGCGGCGCCCCTCCGGAACATGGGCAAGGCCGCGCTCCACGATTTTATGCGGCATAACGGAGGCGATATTTTCATCCATAAAAGCGATATTCCCGGTTTTCGACCGCATAAGGCCGGAAATCGTTTGCAAAACGGTACTTTTACCCGCCCCGTTTGCTCCGATCAGCGTGACAATCTCGCCCTCCGTGACTTCAAGCGAAACATCTCTGATCGCGTGGATTGCCCCGTAATAAACATTGATATGATCAACCTTCAGCACGCCGGTCTCCCTCCCCCCGCCTGCCAAGATAAGCCTCGATGACGACAGGGTTGTTCTGCACCTCGCCAGGTGTGCCTTTCGCGATGATTTTCCCGAAGCTGAGCACGCAAATCCCCTCGCAGATTCCCATGACAAGCTTCATATCATGCTCGATCAGCAGGACGGAAATTTGGAAAATATCGCGGATTTTCACTATGTTTTCCATCAGCTCACCGGTTTCGGATGGATTCATACCGGCTGCCGGTTCGTCTAAAAGCAGCAGCGACGGGTTGGTGGCAAGGGCGCGGACAATCTCAAGCCTGCGCTGCGCGCCGTAAGGAAGCGAACCCGCCCGGTGTCCCCTGAGATCCTGCATATCAAAGATAGACAATAGCTCCATCGCTTTTTCATGCGCGTGTTTTTCCTCTTTCCAGTAACGGGGAAGCCGCATGATTCCGCTGAACATCCCATAATCGATCTGGTTGTGCAGACCGAGCTTTACGTTGTCTTCCACCGAAAGGTTGGAAAACAGGCGGATATTTTGAAAAGTCCTCGCGATACCGGCCCTGTTGACCTGTGCCGTGTTCATGCCCCGGGTATCCTTGCCGTCAAGCAGGATTGTTCCGCGCGTCGGCTCGTAAACCTTGGTGAGAAGATTAAAAATCGTTGTTTTTCCCGCGCCGTTCGGGCCTATAAGCCCTGCTATCCCGGTGTGCCCAAGAGTCAGGTTAAAGTCATCGACAGCGGTTAATCCGCCGAAATCAATACCAAGGCGGTGAACCTCCAGAATCGGGGGCTTGTTCAAATCCCGCTCCGGGATTACGCTTTTGGAAGGCACCGGGACCAGCTTCGTCCTTGGCTTTTTCTCATCCAACAGACGCCCCTCCCTTCCGCGTTTTCTTCACAGCGTTTACAACACGGTTTTTCGCGTTATCAATGCAAGCCATGAAGCTTGCGTTGTTTCTGGCTATCATGACAAGAATAAGTATGATGGCGTAAACCAGCATACGGTACTGCTCAATTTCACGCAGCAGCTCCGGCAATATGGTCAGTACGGTCGCCGCGATGATTGAGCCCATAATATTGCCAAGACCGCCTAAAACGACAAAGACCAAAACCAGTATCGAGGTGCCGAAGTCGAACTTGGTCGCAACGACAGTGGAGTAGTTCATCGCAAACAGCGCACCTGCCGACCCGGCGATTGCGGCGGAGGTAACAAAAGCCATGAGTTTGTACTTCGTTACCGGAATCCCCACGCTTTCAGCGGCGATACGGTTGTCGCGCAACGCCATGATGGCTCGTCCGGCGCGGCTGTTTATGAGATTGAGCACAATGAACAGCGTAACCATGATAAGGATAAATCCCGCGGTGAAACTGGAGATTCTGTTAATCCCGGAGATTCCCATGGGGCCGTTGACGATGACTGTGCCGCTTTCATTCAGGTTCAGGTCGGCCGCGGTTCCCAGAAAACCGAAGCGAAGCCCGCCGGAGTCAATCCCGATGTACAGACAGTTAATCAGGTGCTTTATGATTTCGCCAAACGCAAGCGTGACAATGGCGAGATAGTCGCCCATGAGCCGCAGCACGGGGATGCCGATCAGAAAGCCTGCCGCACCGGCAAAAGCCGCGGCTATCACCATTGCCGCCGCCAGCCTTAAAGGCGCGAACGGGATGATGCTTTCAAGGCTTGTAGCGGCAACGACGCCGCTGAAAGCGCCGATGCTCATAAACCCCGCGTGGCCGAGAGAAAGCTCCCCCAGTATGCCTACGGTTAAATTCAGCGAGACTGCCATTACGATGTATGCGCAGATAGGCACGAGCTGGCCGCGAAGCACCGAGGTGATGTTTCCGGTTTGAATCATGCATTGCATAACGATAAAACCGATCATTACCAAAGCGTATATCGATATGTTTTTACGCATGGGTTTTTTAAGTATCGTTTTAC
>Ga0099364_10007409_pt1 | contig 15666 bp, 11 predicted proteins | sample TergutTh196P3_FD_73070 | JGI IMG/M metagenome (GOLD analysis project Ga0099364, IMG submission 73070) | Microcerotermes parvus P3 segment gut microbial communities from Pointe-Noire, Republic of the Congo - Th196 P3 | ecosystem: Host-associated > Arthropoda: Insects > Digestive system > Gut ...
TGATTGCCCAAACCACGTAAACCGCCCATTTTGTTGTTAAAATTTCAAATCTGCCGACAAAATGAGCAATTTAGGCATTTTAGGGGACTGAAAATTCTCCATTTTCCAAAACCCGTGAACGGCTACATAAAATTTCTCCTACATTGCTATTGCATGCTTAAAAAACGATGTGGGACATTAAAAAATTTGAAAGGTTATTTATGCGCAAGCCCTGACGCTTTGTCGAAGTTTTGTCATCGCCGTACAAAACGAAAACGCCTGTCCAAACGTAGCATTGATATAAAAGCAATGCCGCAATGTAAATGGACGTAAACATTGTGATGTCGTAGTATGCGGCATGGAGCGTGAGTTGTCTTTGTTGGGGGTGGGCTTGAAGGAGGCGCACGTCAAGTTGGTGGATTCGTTATTGGATTATTTTCGCGGCAATGCAGGCCGGTTGAATTATTGTGATCGGTTGGCGGATGGTCGTGTGATCGGTAGTGGTTTGATAGAGGGTGCGTGCAAGAATTTGGTGGGGCTCATGTTAAAGCAGACGGGTGCGTGTTGGCGGCTGGATCGGGCGAATCGAATTGCCTGCATCTGTGGTGTGCTCTACTCCCACCAATGGGAAAACGCTTGGAAAAAAACAACTAAATTTTTACACACCCCTTCTGTGCCTCTGTGAACGTTTGCCGCGAGCCCCTCAATTCTTCCTGTTTATGGTACAATCGAAACGGTACGCCGTTTTCACCGGTACGCCGCGGCAACTTCATGGAAGGCAATCGATATTCGCAATTATCTTTTTCGGAAAGAATCCGTTGCCGATTCGATTGGAATTCCTCCGGTAAACTCCTCGTCTATTGCGTTGTCATCGGTTGTTTGACAGGACTCGCTTCCGCAGGACTGTATTCGGTTTTTTTGGAAATCAAAAATGCTGTTCAATTCATCTATCCCGCCGTGGGAATTGATTTGCCGATTCCCGAAGACTATACGGCCGTTTCCGGTCCGCTGCCCGGCGCAGCATTCGAGACAGCCGAACGAAAAGATATCTACGGCTGGCTCGTACTGCCCCGATACTGGATACTCATCCTGCTTATTCCCACGCTCGGCGGCTTGCTCTGCGGTCTGATGATCCGAACCTTTGCGCCCGATGCCTTCGGCGACGGTACGGACTATGCCGTCCGTGCCTTTCACGTACGCAACGGCACGCTCCGAAACCGAGTGCCCATCACAAAAACGCTGTCCAGTTTTTTTACGCTCGGGAGCGGCGGTTCAGCGGGATTTGAAGGCCCCGTAACACTCTTCGGCTCCTGGACAGCCAACTGTCTTTCACGGGGATTGCAACTCAACAGCCGGGACCGCCGCACTCTCATGCTGGCGGGTGCTTCCGGCGGTATTGGCGGGCTTTTTCAAATCCCCTTCGGCGGTGCCTTTTTTGCCGTCGAAGTCCTTTATGCAAGTTCAGCACTGGAACTCGCCGCTATCCTGCCTTGTATTGCGGCTTCCATTGTCGGCTTTTTAGTTTTCCGTGCCATTCATGGCGATGTTCATCTGATCACACTGCCCGAAAGCACAGGGATTCATTCACCGCTTGATTCGGCGATGTTCCTCCTGTTCGTTCCGCTCATCGCCCTGGCGGCACTCCTCTTTGTCATGTCTATTCGTGAACTGCGGAACCGCTTTTTCTTGCGGCTGCCGATTGCCGACTGGGTGAGACCCGCCGTCGGCGGCTTTTTACTCGGTTGCATCGCCCTAGTTTTTCCACAGGTGTTCGGCGGCGGCTACGAATGGATGTACCAGCTCTTGAATGAAGGCTTGCCCTTTCTCCTGATTCTTTCACTCATTCTGCCGAAGATGCTGGCCACGGCGCTGACGGTCTCTTCCGGCGGAAGCGGCGGACTCTTTGCGCCCTCCCTCTTCATCGGCGGGTTGGTCGGCGGTGCTCTGGGGCATGGGACGCATTGGCTCTTCGCCTATTTTCATGTGCCCTACGCACCGCCGGATATCACGATGTGTGTGCTTGTGGGGATGTCGGTTTTTTTTGCGGGAATTGCCAAGTTACCCTTTGCGGCGGCCATTATTGTTTGCGAAATGTCGGGCTTTCACTATGAATTTCTCATTCCGTTGATCGTCTTGAACCTGCTGCACATCGCTATTCAATCGCCGACCACATCCCTTTATACGGAACAAGTTTTAGCCCCCATCGACAGCGAGGCACATTTCGGACGCTATTCCAAAGACTTGCTGACCGCCTTGTCGGTACGTGATGCGTTAGACCAGCAAAGTGCGGAGTTTATGACGATTCTGTCCTCGATGCCGGTCACCGAAGCGGTTCAGTTGATTGCATCGCAGCCGGAGTCCGCGTTTCCCGTCTTGAATGAACAGGGAAAATTTATCGGAATGGTGAGTGCCAGTGATGTATGGGAAACGTTTCAACGTTGGAATCAATGGCAAGGGCGAAAAGTAGAGTCATTGACACAAACACAGCCGATAGTGCTTGCGCCGGAAGCCGATTTATACATGGCATTGCGGACATGCCTGTTGGAAAATATCTCGGTGTTGCCCGTCATTTCGGCAGAACAGCCGGATGTTTTAGTGGGCATGTTACGGCGGAATGATATATTGGCGACCTATAATAGTTACCTTGCCGCCGCACAATGGCAGTGAGGTACGGCGGGACGGTTCTGTACTGTAAGGATTCATGCTGTAAAAAAGTTCACAGAGCCCGTGGCGCGGGGCCAGGGAATCAACCGAGCGATTTCCTGGCTTACGCCACGGGCTCTGTTTGTTGTGATTTTTCACCCATCGGTCTGTTTTATCAGATGACGCGATCAGATGTTCCGGGCAGTGCAGCGTAGGTTTTTGAGGCATAGGCAGCGGAGAAGGAATGAAGTAGAATAGGGGCAAGATGGTGTGAACTGAACATTCCCGTGCGCGGGGTAAATGTGCTAGTTTAAGGCGTGGGCGGCTTTGATGTTTACACGTAACAGGTTGGGGCAGTCGCCCTCGAACTCGCCAACTTGGGCTATCCCTTACACGGGGACAAATGGGACGTTTTTCTTTGCGAACTTTGCGTCTTCTTCGCGTCCTTTGCGGTTAAAAAAAGGAGTAACCGCAAAGGGTGCGCAAGGGGCGCAAAGTCCAATTTCATACCGTTTTCAGTATATTCCCGCCCTGTTTAGCAGGGCGTATCAGGATTGCTTCATCGCTTCCGCAAGGATTTTCGAGGTACTTGACCGCATAATTCGCGGATCAACCTCTTTGCCCTCCAACAGCGTCATACGGACATCCTTGCCGGAGATGAATACGGGCTTTTCATCCTTGTGATTCTCCATTAAATCGACACGTCCCGCAGATTCGTAATAGGCAGCAAATCCGACATTCAGGGGCTTTATCTTCAAATCGCCGGCGAGATTGCCGAAAATTTCTTGTGCGTCAAAGTCGCCCCAAATGGCCGTCCCATCATGGTACGGAGCATCCGCATGTTTTCGACCAATAATCAAATCAGTGAAGCCGAAATTTTGCCGATAAACGGCATGCATCACGGCTTCCTTCGGACCGCCGTAAAACATCTTGATATCAAGACCGAGCAGCAAAACCCTGTCCGGCACGGCACCGCCGACCTTTTGCCAGAGACCGGGATCGCTATCCCCTTCCCCAAGAGACTGATTGTCGATCAACGCCTCATAAGTCCTCATCCGCACATCAGCGTTGACATCGTCCCCCTTCGTTTCCCCGACCAACGGATTGAGACATGCCCCGGCATTGTGTCCCTGCCGCAAAAGTTCCTCGAGTCCATAGACCAAAGCGTATTCGTGGGCACGATGGAGCGGATTGCGGGTCTGGAAGGCGACGACACGCTGCCAGCCTTTGGTATCGAGCAGTTGCCGAACCTCCGCCGGCGATAGGACGTATTTTCCAAACGCCGGGTTTTTCGGTTGCGGCAGGACTTGAATCGATCCGCCGAGCAGGAATGTTTTGTCGGCATCCTGTTTGAGTACCATGTCGGCACCGGGATGATCCGTCCGCTCGGTCAGGTAGATGCTCTTGAGATATTTCATCTTATCCCAAGCGAAAACGCTGGACACGGAGAGCACGGCAACGATTTTCCCCGAAGAATTTGTCAGCGCAACGTTTTGTCCCGGCTGGATTTGCCGAGACAGCGATTCGGTAATGGGCAGCGAAAGGGGAATCGTCCACGCGTATCTTTTGACATTACCGTCGCTGTTTGATTCGATGACCGATTCGTCGAGGACGCGGTGAAAGGCTGCTTCATCCATTGGGCCTGTGAGCGGCGAGAGTCCGCCGTCTCCGAAGCGGTAAACGGTCGAAAGATCGGCATCGCTGACGGGAACTTGGAGAAGCGTGGCCGCCTGGGCTTTTATGGTGTCGATTTCGGCAACGGGAACGGTACAGTTCACCGGTTCGGTCAAACCGCCGTGCGGGGGAATAAGGGGCATATTGGAAATATAAAGGAAATATCTAACTCACTGCCGATAAAGTGTAAGGGATTCTCCGTTCTTGTCAATGTCTTTGCGAACGTAAACCTCCGGGGACTACGGCCAAAAAGATTTTAGGGGCTTCGTCCCCGGCTCTTTTTTCTCTGCGTTTCGCTTCACTCGATCCATCGGCGTTGATAGAGCCACCACTCCGTTGCCGTGAGAATAAGTGCTAAAAGTGCTAGATAAAACCAAATCGGCCTGAAAAAAAGTGTGCGGTCAAAAAGAGCACGGTATTCATCTTCCGCCCGTATCGGCACTTCAGTTGCCGATGGGAGATCGCTTGCCGACGCATGAAACAGATTGGCTGCAATTCGGGCAAGTTCCCGACCAGACGCAGATTCAAACGCAGGTTCAAGAATCGTCCATACACCGCACTCGCCGAGTCTGCCCAGCGAGACCACGCCGTTTTGGCACGGGAAGATACGCTCTCGTCCCGAAGGACTGCGGAGAATGACCTGTGAGTGTTCCGTTTGCAATGTCAACCGCACCGGCTCTGCCGTTGAATAGACCCTTTGCATCTCTGCGGTATTCCGCAAAAAGGTGAGTGCCTGCGAGATCAGAATCGGAAATGCCGTCCGCAACGAAAAATCCCCCTGATTCAAGTCTGCGGATAACGCAAGCACACGCTGGTTATCCGCAATAAACTGTAAATACAGGGGAAAATCATCCGCCGTTTTGATCAGCGGGGTGATATTACTTTTTTGAGGGATAAGTATTCTCGCATGGGCAAAGTTCAATCCCGGCGAAATAAAACGCACCAAAGGGCTTTCGGCATCGACATTCGCCGCCAAGGGTTGTTCAATGCGTTCGCCGATAGCGAAGAGATCGCAATCGGTCAGCGGGTCAATGATGAGCAGATTGCCCAGGGGCAGTGTTGCCGGCACTCTCTGATGAAGCACTAAGACGCTGTCCGGCGGAATGACTTCGGGAATCTGTTCGATCACCATCACTTCCGTCAAGGGCAGTGATTGCAGGATATGCCAGAGAAAGAAGTTTTCCTGTCCGTACAGCAAAATCTGTTGAACATACTGTTCCGAAAGGAAAGCGACGGCAGTGTTATCCGTCGGGAAGAGGTCGGTACTGGTTAATGTTGCCCGAAAGAGTCCGCCGCCGGCAGAGGTATTGCGGATGATTCTTGTTACCGGCACATGGGGTTCCAACACAAGCGGGAGCACCTCCGTCAGTCTTCCCTCGCATTCAATTTCGAGTGTTGTTTCGGCAGTTGCTGTGCCGAAATTGATGACTTCCAGAAAAATTTCATAGTCGGTAAGATGGTTGGGCAAACGGCGGGGTTGAAAACGTGTAACCGCTAAATTATCGATGGATTCGCCGACGTAAATGACTTCCGTTGCTGTCGGCGGGTTGTTGAGTGCCGACTCTTTATTATCGGTATAAACATAGATAGATGCCTCGGGATTGCCGGCAACCAGTTGTTCGGCAAGGCGAAGGGTTGCGTTGATATCGGCGGGGAAATCGGTGCCGGAGATTTCCGCCGCCTTTTGCCGCAATGTACCGGAATGGCTGGTGAAACCGGAAATGATTTGCGGTTCGATGCTTGCCGTCAATAGTGCCGTCGGACTGCCGGAAAGCCTGTGCAGACGTTGGATTGCATGATGTTTGGCGAGGTCCAGGCGTGAGAGGCCGGATTCGGAGAGTAACGCATTCATGCTTGCGGAGTTATCGATGATGATGACGTGCTGATTGGTGCGTGCCGTAAAAAGGGCGGGATCCATCACCGCTACGGTCAGGAATGATAAGAAAAGCAGGGCGAGGAGCAGCGAAAAGAAGTAGCGGAACCAACGGCGCAGCCTTCGGTTACGGCGTTCTTCAATGACCTGCCGCCAAAAGATCATCGTAGTAACCCCTTCCTTACGGAGACGTACTTTGAGCAAAAAGAACAGGATGATGGGAATTGCCAACAGCAGCAATGCCCAGGCGAGCGGATTAGCAATGGTCATCGAGAGCCTCGCCGGTTATTTTACACTGTTTTCCCCATTTTTTCATGATACCGCCTGCCCGGCGTACGTTGCGGGGGTGTGTCCAAATTGAGCGGGTGTTTTTCCTGTTCTTTGCGTCTCTTGCGCATCCTTTGCGGTAAAATACTCTTTTTTAACCATAAAGTACGCAAAGGGTTGCGCAAAGGGCGCAAAAAAGATAAGGTACTAACAATTCCCGACGCTCGATAATGTGTTTGTGATATTCCTGTTTCGGCGGACGTTCATATCTCGCCCAAAATTTTGCATGGGCTTCTCCGGCATCGTTAAAATCAATGTCCCGATAAAGATCGCCCAGTTCCCCTTTAATGATTACCTTCGATTTGTAATGCGTTTCCCGAAGGACAATGTTCAACTTTTCAATGATAGTCTTGTTGTCCTTACTCAACAAGTCGACAAGGTAAAAATCACAGTCATCGACTCCATTCTCTTTCAATTTTTTCCACAGACCATTACTCAAACCGATGGTCGGCAAGACTTCCCGAGCCCACTTGTTATAGACAGTAACAAAATTGTTTTTGTTAATTTGCGCTTTCGTTGTACCGATTTTTCCCAACGTAAAGTTCGCTTGGATAAACTCTATGATTTCGGAGGTGTTGTTGCCAAAGCGGAATTCGACAACGTTTTTCAGATATTTTGCCGTCTGATTGACCGTTTTCTTGGAAACGGAAGAGGGACGCTCCGTCCAGTTAAAATCGTTAAGATTGAAAATGGGAAGTGCATTGCTGTATTCTGTGAAGGCGATTTTTTCTCTGTCGAAGACACCGAGAAACTTTGGCGGCATTTCTCCAGCGTCGATTTTTTTCTTGATGGTGAGCAACAGTTGGGCAAACATTTCCAAAACGTCGCTCGGTTTGTCTTTCGACTTCGCCCAGAGAAATGTTTCGGCAAAGAAATTGTCACGCTCGTGATAGACCAAAAAGTCGATGCGTTCATCTTCGACATCGACATCATACTCGCCGAAGAATGCGTCTTTGACTTTCAGGCGTAGTTCCTTTTCGCTCTTCACTTTCGCAAATTCTTTGACTTGCGAAAGCGTCTGGTGCAAGAGGAGCGGGGACTGTTTTTCCATTATATTGCGAGTGCTTTGTGCGCCTGCAACTTACAGCCCCGGCGGATAAAAAGTTCACAGAGCCCGGAGCGGAATCTCCGGTGCTCCCGCACCGGGCTCTGTTTGTTCTTTGCTCATTTTTTCCCGCCAGCCCTGTAAAACATGCTAACTACTGTCAGTATATCATTTTTCTTGTTATATGCAAAAACACAATGGAGACGCTCTTCATGACGAGCGTTCCCGAAGTCAATCCGTTTTTCTACGGCGTAAAACACGGCGGATACAAAGACGGCTTTCACGGACACGCACATTTATAACCTGCTCATGCGGTTGCCTGCCGGTTTGACACCGAATGTCGTGTTCTTGCCGTACAGAGCGGCATTGCTCTTGTCGGCAAGCCGGACACCTGTCGGACTCGAAAAGAATGCCAGTGGTAACACCATCCTCGTCAGCGGACTCACACCGCCCGTAACGTCAGTTAGGGAATCGTTCGGTTGATTCCCTAACTGACGTTACGGGCTCTGTGAACGTTTTTTTTCTTTGCGCCCTTTGCGCAACCCTTTGCGTACTTTGCGGTTAAAAAAGACTTAACCGCAAGGGACGTAATGTGTGCAAAGAAAACAGCCTGTTATCGGACACCGTTTACAGCGTATCGCCTATAACTGGTGTTGTAATTCTGCTAGTTTTGCCCGAATGATCGTCGGCAATTTTATTGTAAAGGCGGTTCCCTTGCCTTCGGTGCTTTCGACACGGATCAATCCCTGATGTTGTTCGATAATTGTTTTACAACTCGCCAGCCCGAGTCCCGTGCCGCCCTTGCCGCTGCCGTCGGGGCCCGATTTCGTCGTATAAAAGGGTTCAAAAATACGGGGTAACTGCTCCTGCGGAATGCCGCAACCGAAGTCCCTGACGATGAAGTCAATCATTTCATTTTCTTCATCGTAATTCATTTTCAGGATAAGTCTTCCCCCTTGCGGCATTGCCTGCCGTGCATTGATGAGCAGGTTGAGGATGACTTGCAAGATTTGGTTGCCGTCCGCCATGATTTCCGGCAACTTGTCGGGAAAGGACTTTTCCACCATTATTCGGTACTTATTCATCTCCTTTTCGAGCAGGAGCAGGGCATCCTGTACGAGGGCGGCGAAGTTCGTCGGTTCAAATCCCCTCTTCCGGTTCTTTGCGCCCGCCAGGACGGTGTTTGTGATTTTGGCGGCGGTGTTGGCCGCCGTCAGGATTTTATCGAGTGCTTTTGTTCGGCTTTCTTCGCTTTTATTCCGCAAACCCAGTTTCGCATAGTTGATGATCGTTGTCAGGATGTTGTTAAACTCATGCGTTGCCGTACTGGTCAATTCGCCGATGACCGTGAGTCTCTGCGCTTGCATCAGTTGCTCTTCCAGCAATTCGATACGGCAATTCAATTCATGGATGTCTTGCGATTGGGTCATGCTGTCCCTTATGCTTTGCGGTGAGACCATTTTAGCACAAATACACAAGAGATGCAAAAAATTTTTCTCATTTTTTTCACACATTATGACCTTCGCCGGAAAATGATATACTCATAAAATGGTATGAAATTGGACTTTGCGCCCCTTGCGCCTCTTGCGCCCCTTGCGCTGCCTTGGCGGTTACTCCTTTTTTTAACCGCAAAGGACGCAAAGGGTTGCGCAAAGGATGCAAAGAAGACAACGTAATAATAAAAAACGTTTCCCCACTAAACTTGGATGCTCCCCTGGCAATTCACCCTGCCGTAACATCTACTCGCTTTTTGTCCTGTATCGGTTACAATGGACTGCCGGAGTGGAGGTTTTATTCGGTACCCAGACTCACTCACCCCAAGAAATGCAACAAATCAGCGAATGGTTAAGCGGCCGTGTCTTTCAGCACATCCATAGAAACAATCTCGTCTATAATACCTGCTGGGAAGACCCGCGAATTGATAAAGAAGCCCTCGAATTGACCCCGGAAGATAACCTGTTGGTCATCACTTCGGCAGGATGTAATGCCCTCTCCTATGCCCTGACGGGACTCAATCACGTCTATGCCGTCGATATGAATCCCCGGCAAAACGCACTGCTGGAACTCAAACAATCCGGTATCCGCCATCTCGATTACGAAACGTTTTTTCAGATGTTCGGCAATGGACGGCTGACCGGTGTCAAGAGCATTTATCACGCAAAACTGCGGAGCAGTTTGTCCCCCTGGTCGCAAAAATACTGGGACAGACGCATTCGTAAGTATTTCGACAGCAAGCGTAAAAGTTTTTACTTTTGCGGTACGGCAGGAGCATTTGCCCGACTGATGAATACTATCATTGACCGAGTCAAAATGCGTGCTGATGTCCATGACATTCTCAATGCGGAAACAATGGAGGAACAGCGGCAAATATGGGAACGGCTCCGGGAAAAACTTTGGAGCCGAGCCGTCAAATTCCTGATGAATAGAGATACCACCCTCTCTATGCTGGGCGTTCCCCGTGCACAACGCAAGCAGATCGAAACGCAATACGAAGGGGGAGTCGTCAAGTATGTACAGGATTGTCTCGATTCCGTCTTCGGCACCTTGCCGATCTGCGATAATTACTTCTGGCGGGTCTATGCGACGGGCAGTTACACGCCGCGTTGTTGTCCCGAATACTTGGAACGGGAACACTTCGAAGCATTGAAGAGCGGTTTGGTTGACCGAATCAGTACACACACCAATACAGTCGAAGGATTTTTACGCACACACGAAGGCAACAAGATTTCGCGGTTCGTCCTGCTGGATCACATGGACTGGCTTTCCTTCCATCCCGATAAACTCGCGGCGGAATGGGAAGCAATTTTAAGTCATGCGGCGGAGAAGACACGTTTTTTATGGCGAAGCGGCGGACTGCGGACGGATTACATTGACCCGGTGCCTGTTCATTATCAGGGCAAAGAGACCCGTTTGGGGGAAATCTTGATCTACAACGGAGAAAAGGCGGCAGCACTGCACAAACTCGACCGGGTACATACCTACGGATGTTTCTACATTGCCGACCTGAAAACGCCGTAATTTACGCCGTAACTTATACTGGAAACGGGTAGAAAACGGACGTTTCATATTATACCTTACACGGGGACAAATAGGACGTTTTTCTTTGCGAACTTTGCGGTTACAGGGCTGGCGGGGAAAAATGAGCAAAGAACAAACAGAGCCCGGTGCGGCAGCACCGGAGCTTCTGCTCCGGGCTCCGTGAACTTTTTATCCGCCGGGGCTGTAAATCTTTCTTTTTTAACCGCAAAGTGCGCAAAGGGTGTGCAAGGAACGCAAAGTCCAATTTCATACCGTTTTCAGTATATTGGAACCCACGCGATGTGCAAGAAAGAAAAATCCCCCTGTATCGAAACGGAGTCGGGGCAATTTTTTGACATTTTCGTCGTGAAAAAAATGCCGAAAGCCCAATTTTTATCTCCCAATTTTGCCTATTTTCCCCTTGTTGCCTAATTTAGGATTGCCCAATTTAGGCAAAAAAATCTTTCTTGCACATCTCGTGGAAAAACGTTCACTCTTTTCGCCGGGCAATTTACCGGAAAAGGGCATTTGATGCCGGAAATACAAGGCTCAAGCACCTCCAAGGCGGTCAAAATTCACCTCAGCGCAGCGAAATAGACTGGAATTGTAGGGACATTTTGCAATGCCGATTTTTCCGGCAGTCCGCAACCTTTCCTTTCATAAGAAGTTAGGCAAAAAAACTCTCTCAGTCAAATCGAACCTCGGACTCAATCCTTTTATATCAAAGGGGTTAGAAACACCAAAAAGGGCGGCCGTTTTTGCCGGTTTTTCGGATTCCCTCCGGCAACGGCTATCCCTAGTGGCATTCAGGGCAAGTACACCCAAAATAGGCGAAAGGGTTGTAGGGAGCGATTATAAGATTAAACTTACCCGCACTTACATTCCAAGTTCGGCAGTGACGAGCCGATTTATTTCCCATTTAGGACGTTTCGCAGTTTTCGAGACATTAATCAGAGAATCACCAGAAGGGCGGTTCACCCAATAGTCGAAAACTCAAGAAAACAGCCGTAACATTTTGCATTTCAAGGAGTGGCATTCGTAAAGACAGTTAGATGACATCCAAAAATTAGCCCAATAAATTTGGGCAGACCAATAGTGGGCAGACCAATAGATTGGGGAGAACGGTCAAGTTTTGACCGCCGTAACAGGCGTATTTGCCCTGTTGCGGGAAAAGCCCCTTACTGGGGAAGAGTTTTTGGAGAGCATTCGGACTCTTGGAGTGTGCAATTTGAAGGCAGAGGCAGCGGTTGTCGGCGAAATGGGACTATCAACATGGAGGATTGAGAATGCTAAGGAAGCCGTTGATCGGAATCAACACTGACTATCGTGCCGCTCAAAAGGGAGTTCCTGCCCTGAGTGTGCTGTTTGCTGGTTACTACGATTCCCTTCTACAGGCGGGAGCGTTACCTGTGGTAATCCCCCCTTATCCTGACGATAAAAACCTAGATGCCCACCTGGAGCAAATTGTTTCCATGCTGGACGGCATCGTAATGGTCGGAGGCGGAGACCTCGACCCCAGACGAGATGGATTTATGCTCCATTCGTCGGTCAAACTGCTGGATGACCGGCGGGAGACCTTTGATCGTTTCCTGATCGATAAGGTTGCGGAACATCGGCTCCCCATCCTCGGCATTGGGACGGGCATGCAGTTGCTCAATGTTTCCCAGGGGGGAACATTGTATCTGCACATCCCGGAAGACCTCCCTAAGGCTCTTCCGCACCGGGATGCAATGGACCCCAACCATCGGCATGGTTTGCTGATCGAAAGAGACTCGCTCGCCGAGCGTGTCTATGGAGAAAACGACATCCGTGTCAACAGTATGCACCACATGGCCGTTGACGATGTTGCCCCCGGATTCCTCGCGACGGGACGTTGCCCGGACGGGGTGATTGAGATGATTGAATCCCTCGATGATGACTGGTTTGCCGTCGGTACGCAGTTTCATCCAGAGAGTGCATCGGCGACGGCACTGGACATCGGCATTTTCCGGGAATTTGTCCGGGGGGTCGTGGAACAGAAACAAAAACAAGGTGTGTATCTCCTGGAAGTGGAGGATCCTGTGCTTGTTTAATTGGGGCTTGTTTGACCTTTCGACGGCGATAACGGGCAACGAGATAACAGGGCAGCATAGGTTCCCGCTCCCTGATACGGTCATCGGTTCGGCACCGATGACCGCTTTTTTTTGTATAGGAACTCTTGTATGAAACTCTTGAAAGGAGACGTTATCTCTCTTTGAGAACTTTGCGTCTTCCTTGCGGCCTTTGAGGTCAAAAAAGACTTACAGGGTTGGCGGGAAAAATAAGCAAAGAACAAACAGAGCCCGGTGCGGCAGCACCGGAGCTGCCGCTCCGGGCTCTGTGAACTTTTTATCCGCCAACCCTGTAACCGCAAAGGACGCAAAGAAAAACGTTGTGCTGTCCGCATAAACATCAATGCAAAAATTGATTTTCAGAGGTGCCTTTCAGCCGGACTGGGTGGGTAGAGGTAAAAAACTTTTTTCAGTACAATACCTCCCCATGACGAAGTACATTTTCGTAACGGGAGGAGTGGTCAGTTCACTCGGAAAGGGGTTAACCTGTGCCTCGATTGGTATGCTCCTCGAACATCGGGGACTCAAAATCCGGTTCCAAAAACTCGACCCCTATATCAACGTCGATCCCGGACTCTTTTCCCCGGCGAAGCGTGGAGAAGTCTATGTCCTCGATGACGGCAGTACCACCGATCTCGATCTCGGACACTACGAACGCTTTACCAACTCCACGCTGACATGGCAAAGCAGTTGGACAACCGGTCAGATTTACCAACGTGTGTTCGAGAAGGAACGGCAAGGCGAATATCAAGGCAATGCCGTACAGGTCATTCCGCATGTTACCGACGAAATCAAAGTGTGCCTTGCCCGAATCGGCGAATCGAATGTCGATGTCGTCATCGTAGAAATCGGCGGTACCGTCGGCGACATCGAAAGTCTGCCCCACTTGGAAGCAATCCGGCAATTCTCCCTCGATATCGGAAAGGAAAATTGCCTCTTCGTTCATCTAACGTTGATCCCTTATCTAAAAGCCGCCAAAGAGTTGAAAACGAAGCCGACCCAGCACAGTGTCGGACAACTGCGCCAAATTGGAATCCAGCCTGATATACTGATTTGCCGAACAGAAGTCCCCCTGTCGGCAGAAGAACGGGCAAAGATCGGACTCTTCTGCAACATCGCCGCTGAGGCCGTCATTGAAGAAAGGGACAAAGACTTGTCGATATACGAAGTGCCGATGCGTTTGAATGAAAATAAACTCGATCAAATCATTGTCGATAAATTGAAAATCAAGCCCGTCCAACCCCTTGATTTGACCGATTGGCAAGAGTTGATTGACCGCTTGAGAAGTCCCGAACATGAACTGACCGTTGCCGTGGTTGGAGAATATGCGGGACATCATTGGGACGCTTATAAATCGACGTATGAGGCGTTAAATCATGCGGGCATCAAGCATCGGGCAAAAATCCAAATGCGGCGGATCGCCAGTCAAGATGTCTTGCAAGAGGATGTGCAACGGACTCTTCGGGAAGCGGATGCGGTCATCCTCTCCGGCAGTTTCGGCGAATCGGAACTGGAAGGGAAACTCTTGACCGTGCAGATTGCAAGGGAGAATAACATCCCGTTTCTCGGCATTGGGCTGGGGATGCAGTGTGCGGTGATTGAATATGCCCGAAATGTACTGGACTGGAAAGATGCGAATTCAACGGAGTACGACAAAGACACGTCTTATCCGGTAATCAGTTTATTGGAAGACCGGCGTTCGTTTGTACGCCGGACGGATGGAATCAAGGTAGGCGCAAACACGACCATTTTTCAACCGGGCAGCCGTATTGCGGCGGCGTATAATAATCATCCTTTGTCATCGGAGCGTTTTCGGCACCGCTTTGAGTTTAACAACCGTTATCGGGAAGAGTGGAAGGAGTGCGGATTAAAGATTTCGGCGGAGAGTCCCGACGGCCAGTTGGTTCAAGCGGTGGAGTTACCATCGCATCCTTGGTTTGTTGCGGTGCAGTATTATCCCGAATTCAAGTCTCAACCGACGAAGGCGCATCCATTGTTTTCGGCGTTCATTGAGGCGGCCTCCACAGAACCTGCGGTGTAACGGGTGCCTGCGGTCCCTTATGAAGTGTATCAAAATAACATTCACATATTTACAAAGAGCCGCAAGTGTAGGCGGTACTCCGCCGGAACTCGCGGGTGCGTGTTCGGTGTACACCCGCAAATTACGCTACGCTTGCGGCTCTTTGGATATATTATGACGATACAGTTCCTTACATGTGGTTGATTCCTTTTAAGCACAAAGGGCACAAAGAAAAAAGTGCACTCATTGGCGTTTTACGGTATAGCCCCGCATACCCTTGACGCATATTCCCTTATCTGGGTCTCTTCGTCTTCAATTCTCCCGCGTCCGCATCGTAAAAATACTCCTGATTGGGAGGCAACGTCGGCAATCGAATATCGTTTTTTTGGATAATTTCTTGCATATACTCCTCATGGGAGTTGGGCAGTCTGCCATGTTCGGCTCTGAAAAAATTTTCTGCCTGCGTAACCCGTTGAAATATGAGCCGCTGCTCCGTTCGGAACATGGCAGCAATCGGAGCGGTAACAATCTCTACGGGATTATTCGCGGTCACGGGAGTGAGCGATTGCCCTCTGACTCCGACACCTGTTTCTGCTCTGACCATGACTGTATCCTCCTCAGCCGTTTGCTCGGGAGCATCTTGCGGCAGGGCTTCCGCTTGTTGCAGCGGCGGTACGGCGGGCGGTGCCTGCCCCCTCTGTTTCGGCTGGGCTAAATCACAGCCGACCAAAAAAAACAGAGCGATGAATATCAACGAAAAGAGACAAAACGATTTTTTCATGACGGTAGGAAACGAGAGTAAGGCGATGTCTAAGTGTATCCATTATAGAGAATGCCGCCCAAAATAGCAATCTATACATTACACGGGGCTGGTAAACGTGCCAGTCCGCTAACAAGTTTTTTGGTCAAATGAGTAGGGGAGTCCCGCAATCGCCGAGCGGTAAGGGTTTTTATCAAGATAACTCCAATCGGTGACTGTTAACCTGCCCTCGGCAGG
>Ga0099364_10007410_pt1 | contig 15666 bp, 10 predicted proteins | sample TergutTh196P3_FD_73070 | JGI IMG/M metagenome (GOLD analysis project Ga0099364, IMG submission 73070) | Microcerotermes parvus P3 segment gut microbial communities from Pointe-Noire, Republic of the Congo - Th196 P3 | ecosystem: Host-associated > Arthropoda: Insects > Digestive system > Gut ...
ACAGTTGTTAAAATCAGCCGTTTCTTTGCCGGAGAATATTCCTCTAAAATTGGGTAAAATTCTCCATTGGCCAGTTTAATTCCTATTGTTGCAGCCACTGGATTTACTCCTCTTTATCATTATCGGAAAAAAATACTCTTTCCAGCATCGTAATAATTCTAATTCGCATACCAATCCTTGTCAATCTTTTATATATTGATGAAAAATCAAGTTTAACCGATAATTATATCATGCTTATTCCTATATCGGCGGCTGTGGTCGGAATTATTCTCGTAATTGTCATCTTTATGGTTTTAAAAGACCGCAAGGGCGGCAGTGTAAAGGTGGGTCAAAGCAAAGGCCGTGATGCCATCATTAAAAACGCGGCCAGACGCCTGGACAATAATCCCCGTGATCCCGAAGCTCTTTCTGCCATTGGCGATCTTTATTACCGGGAGGCGAATTGGGATCAGGCATATAAAACATACGGTGCTCTTGTAGAGCTGGGTGGGACAATTCCAAACGAGTTCGAAGCAAATCTACGCTTTGGCATGGCTTCCCTCAAACTGGGTAATATTGATGACGCTCACAAGGGGCTGAGTGCCGCCAGAAGAATAAACCCCAACAACTTTGAGCTGTCTTACAATCTGGGGGTTTTGGAATTCCAGAGGAAGAACTATGAAAAAGCCATTCAGATTCTGAGTCAGGCAAAAACTCAGGATCCTGAACACGCTCCAACCCTCAGAACCCTGGGACACTCATACTTCCGGCTTAAGAAAAACAAGGAAGCCATGACCAATATCCGTAAGGCTATTGATCTGGCTCCCGATGATAAGGAATCTCTCTTTACCCTCGCTGAGTGTTACTACGAAGCAAACCAGACCGAACAGGCCCTGCGTGTTTTTAACCATCTCCGTGGAGATCCTTCCATGGGTGCAAGTGCCTGTCTTACATGCGGTCAGATAAATGCAGATGGCCGTCAGTATGATAAAGCCATTCAGGATTTTGAGCTGGGATTGAGGCACGAAAATATCAAGGCCGATGTGCGGATTGAACTCCGTTACAGGCTTGCCCAGTGTTATATTAAGGTCAACGATATTTCCAAAGCCCTTCCCCTTCTGCGGGCAATTCAGGCAGAAAATCCAAATTATAAGGATGTCGCTGTACTGATCGGAAAGTATCAGGAGTTAAACGCCAACAAAAACCTCCAGATCTTCCTCATGGCTCCCTCGGGTGATTTTGTCGCCCTGTGCCGGAAAATCGTGATGAGTTATTACCCCAGGGCAAAAGTCAAGATCACAAACATAGCGGTTAATAAAAATGAATGGGCCGATATTTTTGCCGAAGTTGATACTCCCAAATGGTCGGACATGATTATGTTCAGGTTCATCCGTACACAGGGTTCGGTAGGGGAACTGATTGTCCGGGATTTCCATTCGCACCTTAAAGAGGTAAAAGCCGGCAAGGGTATCTGCGTTACCGTGGGCGGTTTCTCCGAAGAAGCCAAGCGTTACACCGAAGCCCGCCTTATCGACCTCATAGAAAAAGAAAGGCTTTACGCAATTCTTAACACCGTAGACACCAGGGTTGCGCAAGCTGCCGCAAAGGGTGCTGTTAAAAAATAATTATCTATATTGTAAATCTGCCAGGTAATTTAGAATTCATGGCATGGACTTTCTCGATTTTTTCCACTATAATGATACAGTGGTATAATCATGCAGCAAAACAGAAAAAAAGTTATTTTAGTTGACGATAACCCAATAAATCTGAAGCTGGCAAGAAATACCCTGATGGGTAAATATGATGTTTTTACCGTGCCCAGTGCGGCAAAACTTTTTCAGTTACTGGAACAGGTGCATCCGGATCTCATCCTTCTTGATGTGATGATGCCGGAGCTCAGCGGCTACGAAACCATAAAAATTTTAAAGGCCAATCCCCAAACAGCAGATATTCCTGTAGTTTTTCTTACATCAAAATCAGATACATACAGTGAGCTTGAAGGGTTCACACAGGGAGCGGTAGATTATGTTTCTAAGCCCTTTTCACCCCAGCTTCTTCTTAAGCGGGTTGATGTTCATGTGCTCGTAGAATCCCAAAAAACCGAACTGAAGCACATGAATGACAATTTACAGAGAATGGTGGATGATAAAACTACCGAGGTTCTGGGGCTCCAGGGAGCGGTTCTCAAGACAATGGCGAACCTCGTGGAATGCCGGGATGACGTTACAGGGGTTCACATAGAACGTACCCAGCATTTCCTTGAGATGCTCGTGGACGAAATGATGGAAAAAAAGGTCTACAACGAAGTTCTGGAGAAATGGGACCTCAAGCTCTTTCTCCGGTCCGCCCAGCTCCACGATGTCGGTAAAATCGCCATTAAGGACAGTATTCTGCTTAAGCCCGGTCCCCTCACAGATGAAGAACGCGCAGAAATGCAGAAACACACCTCTTTTGGTGAGGCTGTTATCGAAAAAATCCAGGAGAGCTCAAAGGAAAGTGTTTTCCTGATCCATGCGAAAATTATGGCTGGAACCCATCATGAGAGATGGGACGGTAAGGGTTATCCCCGGGGTACGTCCGGGATGAATATCCCGCTCCAGGGAAGATTGATGGCTCTTGTTGATGTTTACGATGCTCTTATTTCCGAACGGCCTTACAAGAAGGCTTTCCCTCCCGAAGAGGCAGTGCAGATGATCTATCAGGCCGGAGGCACACAGTTTGACCCTGCCCTTGTGGAAATATTTGTTATGGCAGCCCGAAATTTTAATCACTAAGTGGTATATTTCTTTTTATCGTGCAATTCCATCAATGTTTGTGAATAATCTGTGAATATTTGCGAGCAATAGGAAGATTTTTAGGTAAAATCCTTTGAATTTTTAAAACTTGTGGTCGATAATTAAGAATAGTTGAAGTTTTTTTTTGAAAAGGGGAATTTCTATGAAAATTAAGGTTAAACTGGCTTTAGTTGGGATAATTATGACTGTTGTTGTAGCGGCGGCCATAGCTTTTGTGCTTGTAAACAGTGCTTCAGATACAATTATCGGGTTGAGTATGTCTGGTCTGGAAGCCCTGAATGACCAGCAGTCCGAATACTGGGACGGCAGGGTTAACGGTCATATTAGGGTTCTATATTCCATAGCCAATGTAATATCAAATTACAATGATTTCGAACCTGGAACAAGGCGGGATGTTTTTGATGCAGTGATCCGGGGAGTGATGGAAGAGGAGACAGTTTTTTTTGAGATCGGTGTAATTATGAGACAAAATGCCATCGACTCTGATGCTGATAATATTAACCGGGTAGGCTCCACCGAAACAGGGCAATACGCTGCGGTTATAACAAGAGATGAGTATACCGGAGAGTTAGGCATGAGAACATCCGGCATTGTAGATACAATAATAAGTTACATAAACGGCCCCCAGGCAAGACAGGACAGGGTAGAAACTCCGGAAATTGTCCAAATTAGAGGTAATGATAATTCTATTTTGAGGGTGTCTGTCCCTATTATCCATGGAAATCAAGTTTTGGGTATGGTAAACGGCAGGATAGATCTTATTGCCGTGCAGCCTTCGGTAATGCAGACCATAGTAGACCATACTGAAATTGCAGCTATGTCTATTTATGCCAATGACGGCTTTATTGTTGCCAGTTATGTACCTGGCAATGTCGGAAGTTATATCCACGAAGTACCCCATATGTTTGGCGACAACCTTGGGATGGTTCAGCAAATCATACGCGAGGGGGGGAATTTAATAGTTGAAGGTCACTCGGATGTATTGAACTCTGACACGTTTATTGATCTCAGCTCTTTTACAATAGGCAATTCAGACGCGACCTGGACTGTAATGCTTGCCCAGGCGGAATCTCATATCATGGAACCTGTCAGAACCATGACCACTTTCGCTCTTATTATTGCCGCTGCAGTAATACTGATAGGTTCTGTAATTTCCTTCTTTATTTACAACATGGTAACCAAACCCATCATAGCTGTTACATCAACCCTAAAAGATATTTCAGAAGGTGAAGGGGATCTGACCCGTTCAATAAATATTGCATCCAAAGATGAACTTGGCAGTATGGCTCATTACTTTAACCTCACAATAGAAAAGATAAAGGCCCTGATTTTAAATATTAAAAGCGAAGCGGACGAACTGTCACGGATTGGCATTGACCTGTCCAGCAACATGAACGAGACCGCCGCGGCAATTAACGAGATCACCGCCAATGTTCAGAGTATCAAGGGTAGGATGGTAAACCAGAGTGCCAGTGTTACCGAGACCAACGCCACCATGGAACAGATCACCATCAATATAAACAGCCTTAACGGTCATATTGAAAAGCAAACATCAAGTGTTGCGCAATCATCTTCAGCCATTGAGGAAATGCTTGCCAATATTCAGTCTGTTACCCAGACCCTTGTCAAGAACAGCCAGAACGTGGAAGAGCTTACAGAAGCCTCCGAAGTCGGTCGTACCGGTCTTCAGGATGTAGCTGCGGATATTCAGGAAATCGCCAGGGAATCTGAGGGACTCCTGGAGATCAACTCGGTAATGGAAAATATTGCGAGCCAAACTAACCTGCTTTCCATGAACGCCGCCATTGAAGCGGCTCATGCCGGAGAAGCGGGCAAGGGCTTTGCAGTAGTAGCCGATGAGATCCGGAAACTGGCGGAAAGCTCCAGCGAGCAGTCCAAGACCATCAGCTCTGTGCTAAAGAAGATTAAGACCTCGATAGACAAGATTACTGCCTCCACCGACAATGTTCTCAAAAGATTCGAGGCAATAGATTCAGGTGTCAGGACAGTTGCCGAGCAGGAAGAGAACATCCGCAACGCCATGGAAGAACAGGGTCAGGGAAGCAAGCAGATTCTGGAAGCCATAAGCTATGTGAATGAAATTACCCAGATGGTAAAGAGCGGCTCTCTTGAGATGCAGGAAGGCGCCAGAGAAGTAATGAAGGAATCCACCAATCTTGAGAAGTCCACTCAGGAAATTACCGGGGGCATGAACGAGATGGCTTCCGGGGCAGATCAAATCAACGTGGCAGTGCACCATGTTAACGAGCTAAGCCTTAAAAACAGGGAATCCATCGATCACCTGATAAAAGAGGTTGGACGTTTCAAAGTCGATTAATTGCATATAACGTTGCAAGAGAGCAGGCAGTCAGGGGGTGTAGATTTACCCCTTTGCTGCCTGCTTTTTTATTGTTTTTTATTTATTTCACCGATTTTATTTTATCAATCGTCCCGAAAAACTTTGCCTCCCCTGAGAAAATAATTATATTATTTGTATAACAACCAGTTATTTTAAAAAATCATCCGGGCAGGGTAAAGGAGATCATATGAAAATCAAGATCAAACTAAGCATTATGGTTATTTCCATTTTAATAATTGCTATGTCGGGGCTTTCTCTTTTGGTGCTTTTTCAGGCGAGGGACATAAGTCTTGATTTAAGCTTAAAAAGCCTTCACTCGGTAGCTCTTAACGTAGCCACATACTGGGAAGGCAGGGAAGACGGTTATATCCGGGTGCTCCACACTTTGGCAAATATCATGTCGGGTTACGAAAGCATTCCGCCTGAAGCAAGACGGGATTTCTATGATGAACTCTTAAGAAATACCTTTCTTGGAGAGGAAACAATGCTCTCTCTATACACAGTCTGGAAACCCGATGCTATTGACGGTATGGATTCTTACTTTACCAACCGCGCCGGCTCTGCGTCTGCCGGGCAGTACGCCATGGAATTTTCAAGAGAAAGCGGGCGGATAATGGCCGGGAATGCAGCCACAGATGTAGATGATGCAATGGCATATTTTAACAGCCCCGGCTCTGGGAGAGACCGTGTAGAAGACCCGATATTCAGGGACGTGGCCGGACACCAGATGCCCGTGTTCAGAATAATGGTTCCAATAATAAACCCCCATACCGGCGAAACCGTAGGCGGTGTGGGAACTCTACTGGATGTAGGCGTCATGCAGGTAAAGCTCGAGGAAACACTGCGGGATTATGAGGAAATTGCCCTCATGATTATTTATTCTAATGACGGAACGATTTTAGCGCATTTTCTGCCTGAACGTATTGGCAGAAACATGGTTGATGTTGATATGGAGCATGGCGATAACATGCAGGCGGCGCTTCAGGCAGTAAAAACCGGACAGCCCTTTTTCGCCCTGACCTACGATCCCAGCCTTGCGACTAACGTAGAGTACTTCATGGAGCCTGTCACTATAGGCAACTCCGGTCACTTTTGGTCGGTAGTGATTGGAACAGCCGATGAGTACATCTATCAGGAAGCCGATAACTTAACCTGGTTCATTATTTTTCTGGCAATTTTAGTAATTGTAATTTCTGCCATAGTTGTTTTTCTTGCCCTCCACTACACAACCAGACCCATCGTGAAGGTGACAGACACCCTCAGGGACATCGCTCAGGGCGAAGGAGACCTTACCAGAAGCATTGAAGTTAAGTCCAAAGACGAAATAGGTGATCTTTCCAACTATTTCAATCAAACTCTGGAAAAGATAAAGGCTCTTATCATCAGCATAAAGGGGCAGTCTACGGTTCTTTCCGATATTGGGATTGAACTGGCATCCAACATGAACGAGACTGCCGCAGCCATTAACGAGATCACTGCAAATGTGCAGAGCATCAAGGGCCGGATGGTCAACCAGAGCGCCAGCGTTACCGAGACGAACGCCACCATGGGGCATATCACTTATAATATTGACAGGCTAAACAGCCATGTGGAAAACCAGAGCGATAATATCACCCAGGCTTCTTCAGCCATTGAAGAAATGGTAGCCAATGTACAGTCTGTTACCCAGACGCTGATAAAAAATTCCGCAAATATGAAGGAGCTGATGGATGCCTCTGAAATTGGCCGTACCGGTTTGTCAGAAGTAGCGGCAGATATAAAGGAGATTGCCCATGATTCTGAGGGACTTCTTGAAATAAATTCCGTTATGCAAAACATAGCAAGCCAGACCAATCTTCTTTCGATGAACGCCGCCATAGAAGCCGCCCATGCCGGAGAAGCCGGCAAAGGTTTCGCTGTTGTAGCTGATGAAATTCGCAAGCTTGCCGAAAGTTCAAGCCAGCAGTCAAAAACGATCAGCATTGTTCTGAAAAGAATCAAAAGTTCAATAGACAAGATCACTCACTCTACCGATAATGTCCTGGGCAGATTCGAGTCCATTGATACCTGCGTTAAGACTGTAGCGGAGCAGGAAGAAAATATCCGTAACGCCATGGAAGAGCAGGGCACAGGTTCCAGGCAGATCCTCCTGGGAGTAGGCAATGTGAACGAAATTACCCGTCAGGTGAAAACCGGCTCTGAAGAAATGCTCGAAGGCTCCAAAGAGGTAATCAGGGAAGGCAAGAATCTTGAAAAAATGACCCAGGAAATCACCGGCGGCATGAATGAAATGGCAGCCGGCGCGGATCAGATCAACACTGCTGTGACCAGGGTTAATGAGCTAAGCGGTCAGAACAGGGAAAACATAGACCTTCTGGTAAAGGAAGTTTCACGGTTTAAGGTGGAGTAGGAGAAATACAGACACCATTAGCGTTTACAGGGAATTCGCTTTTTTCTTGAAGTATTGATAACTCATAATCTTGCAGAGGGGAGATGGGGCTGTTATACTGTAAATCATGTTATTTGAGCAGACCTTTAAGAATATAGACGATATTTTACACAAAGATGCAGGCTGCGGAAGCGAGCTGGACTATGTGGAGCAGACAAGCTGGATTTTGTTCCTTAAATATCTGGACGATTTAGAGCAAGACAGAGCCACCGCAGCAGAGCTGACAGGCAAATCTTACACCCCCATTATCGAAAAAAATTATCAGTGGACAGTGTGGGCAATGCCAAAGAGCAAAGATGGAAAACTGGATCATCACAAGGTAATGACAGGTGATGATCTAACTGATTTTGTGAATAATAAGCTGTTTGCATATCTTAGAAAGTTTAAATCTAAAGCAGAAAGTGCAGACACTATTGAATATAAAATTGGTGAGATTTTCAGCGAACTAAAGAACCGCCTGCAAAGCGGGTATAATCTAAGGGAAGTGATTTCCCTTATTGATACGCTCCGTTTCCGCACCCATGCGGAAAAGCACGAAATGAGCCATCTTTATGAAGCAAAAATCAAAAACATGGGGAACGCGGGCCGGAACGGCGGCGAGTATTACACCCCCCGTCCCTTGATTGCAACAATTGTGAAAGTAGTAAATCCCAAAATAGGCGATAAAATTTATGACGGCGCATGCGGTTCAGCAGGTTTTTTGTGTGAAGCTTTTAATTTTCTTAGAATTCCATCGGCAGGCTCAGGGCATGGGCTTTCTACCAAAGAAACTACTATGCTGCAAAAACAGTCTTTTTATGGTAAAGAGAAAAAATCCCTTGCTTACATCATCGGGATTATGAACATGATTTTTCATGGTATAGAAGCGCCCAACATTATTCATACCAACACGCTTGCGGAAAACCTGGCAGACATCCAGGAAAAAGACCGCTATCATGTGGTGCTTGCCAATCCGCCGTTTGGGGGCAAGGAAAGAGCCGAAGTTCAGCAAAACTTTCCGGTAAAAACAGGCGAAACAGCATCGCTTTTTTTGCAGCATTTTATCAAGATTCTAAAGGCGGGCGGAAAAGCAGGGATAGTTATAAAAAACACTTTTTTAAGCAACACCGATAATGCCACCGTTGCCATTCGTAAAAACCTGCTGGAAAGCTGTAGCTTGCACACCGTTTTGGACTTGCCCGGAGGAACATTTACCGGGGCGGGAGTAAAAACCGTGGTTCTGTTTTTTGAAAAGGGGAAGCCAACGCAGAAAACCTGGTTTTACCAGTTAAACCTTGATCGCAATCTTGGAAAAACCAATCCCCTTAATGAAAAGGATTTGGCTGAATTTATAAAGCTGCAAAAGACCTTTGCCAATAGCGAAAATTCGTGGACGGTGAATACCAAAGACATTGATAAGGACACTTATGACCTAAGCGTAAAAAACCCCAATAAGAAAGATGAGGTTGTTTTGCGTTCCCCGAAAGAGATAATCAGAGAAATGAAAGCTTTGGACGAGGAAAGCAGAGAGATTTTGTCCAACATTTCAGGGCTGTTATGAAGAAAAGCAAAGAATACAAACAATGGCTTATAGACTTAAAATCGCGAATACGCCAGAGTCAGATTAAAGCTGCCGTAAAAGTAAATTCCGAATTGTTACTCCTCTATTGGGATTTAGGGAAGGACATTGTTGCCCGGCAAATGGAGACTGCCTGGGGGAGCGGCTTTTTTGAGCAGTTAAGCAAGGATTTAAGGAGTGAGTTCCCAGATATGCAAGGGTTTTCTGTTGTAAACCTAAAGTATTGTAAACGGTTTTATTTGTTTTACACAAAAGATTCTATAATTCGCCAACAAGCTGTTGGCGAATTACCTAAAAAACCAGCAAAATTACTACAAGCTCTTGATAATAAAGGAGATACAATTCGTCAACAAGTTGTTGACGAATTAGGTAACCATCCAATATTTCAGATACCCTGGGGACATCACATTCAAATAATCACCAAGTGTAAATCTGTAAAAGAAGCTCTTTTTTACGTTCAAAAAACCATTGAAAATGGATGGAGCCGTGCAGTATTGATGAATTTTCTGGAAGCTGGTTTATTCTTTGCCCAGGGAAAAGCACTTAGCAATTTCTCCCGCCTCTTGCCCAAACCGCAAAGCGATCTGGCAAATCAAATCCTTAAAGATCCCTATAACTTTGATTTTCTTACCATTTCCGAAAACTTCAAAGAAAAAGAACTTGAAGATGCGTTGACTGGAAACATCACGAAGTTTTTACTGGAACTTGGGCAGGGCTTTGCTTACATAGGTAGACAGATACCAATAAAAGTCGGTAAAACAGAACGTTTTATAGACCTGCTATTTTATCATCTGGAACTGCGTTGTTTTGTGGTAATTGAGCTGAAAGCCGGAAAATTTGAAGCAGAACACATTGGGAAGCTTGGCTTGTATATTTCGGCAATCAACCACCAAATGAAAAAAGAAACCGATGGCTCTACGATAGGTTTAATTATATGTAAAACTAAAGACAAAATTGAAGTCCAGTACTCTTTGGAAATTGTGAACCAGCCCATTGGCGTTTCTGAATACAAGCTTGCAAAACTGCTGCCAAAAAATCTAAGGAGCAGCCTGCCGAGTATTAAGGAACTGGAAGAAGAGCTTAGGAAGATGGATGGTTGAAATGAAAAAGGGTTGGGAAATATCAGAATTTGAAAATTGCCTCGAAAATGTAACTTATACAAATAAAATACAAAGGAAGGATTTTAAAAAGCAAGGTAAATATCCTATCATTTCACAAGAACAAGAGTTTATAAATGGATATTGGGATAATGATAAGGATTTATTTAAAATAAAGAAACCAGTAATTATTTTTGGAGACCACACACAAGTAATAAAATTTATTGATTTTAATTTTGTATTAGGCGCTGATGGTGTCAAAATTCTAAAAGCGAAAAATCATATTGATCCGAAATATTTATATTATTACATGCAAAATATTAATTTAGAAAACTTGGGTTATGCTCGTCATTATAGACTTTTAAAAGAAAAAAGGGTTGCATATCCAAAATCTCTCTCTAAACAAAGATACATTGTTGCCACTTTGGACAAGTGCTTTGCCGCCATTGACAAAGCAAAAGCCAATGCTGAACAAAATCTCAAAAATGCGAAGGAACTTTTTGAGAGTTATATGCAGGGGGTGTTTGGAGAAGAACCTCACACCAAGACGCCAAGACGCGAAGGGTGGGAGATGAAGAAGTTGGGGGATATTTGTGAAATTGTTGGCGGTGGAACACCATCAAAGAAAAATCTTAAATTTTATGAAGGTAATATACACTGGGCAACTGTCAGAGATATGAAGTCAGAAATAATAACTGATACTGAATTTAAAATAACTGATGATGCTATAAAAAACAGTTCAACGAAAATAATTCCCAAAAAAAATGTTATTATTGCTACTCGTGTCGGATTAGGAAAAGTTTGTTTAATTCAAAATGACACTGCTATAAATCAAGATTTACGAGGGGTAATACCTAAAAAACTAAGCCAGCTCGATCCTTATTATTTATTTCACTGGTTTAAATCTATTTCGAATTTAATAATTGCAGAAGGAAAGGGGGCGACTGTTCAAGGTGTTACTTTGCCTTTTATTAAAAATCTTGGAATCCCTCTTCCTCCACTCAAGGAACAACAAGCAATCGTCCGCCAATTAGATGCACTGCGGGTGGAGACCCAGAAACTGGAAGCTGTTTATCAAAAGAAATTGGCGGATTTGGAAGAATTGAAAAAATCGATTTTGCAAAAAGCGTTTGTGGGGGAGTTGGTGGGAAAAGGGGTAGGGTAATGAATGATGAAAACAAAAACATAGATAAAAAATCAATAAAATTCCTTCAAGGAAAGCAAACCAAATGGGATGAATTAGTTAAAGACTGTGTCAGTTTTGCTAATGCTCAGGGAGGGAATATACTCATAGGTATTGAAGATAGAGAAAAGCTTCCGCCCGAAAATCAAAAAATCACGGATAAAAACCTACCAGATATTATTCAACAGAAAATAGCACAATCAAGTATTAATGTGGGAGCTGTCGTAACAATCGAAACAGCTTCAAATAATGCAGAATATATAAAGATTAGAGTTTCACGTAATGCACAAACAATTGCTTCTACGACCGGCGGTAAATATTATGTACGGGTACATGATGAATGTAGACCTGTACCTCCAGATGAAATGGCTCGGTTGGCTGCCGATAAAAATGCTTTTGTGTGGGAAGAGCAAATTACAAAAAAGGTCCCGGCAGACAGGTATGATGAAATAAAACGCAGTAATTTTTTGAATAGAATACAAAATTCAGAAAGAGTAAGTAAATTTATTAAAGAAATGAGCGATGATGAAATTTTAGATCATTACTTCTTTCAAAAGAACGGCTATTTAACAAATCTGGGTATTTTGTGGATCGGTATGAGAAACGACAGAGCTTCACTTTTATATCCGCCGGCTATTCAGGTAATCCGATATGACATTCAAGACGAAAAAGTTTGGAAATTACTTATTGATGATTATTTATCAAACCCAGAGGAGCTTTTGGAACGTGTATTAAATGAAGTACCTGATTGGCAGGAAAGCATAGAAATTTCAGAAGGTATGTTTAGACGAAATATACCTCTTTTCCCGATAGAAGTCGTAAGGGAGCTATTTGTAAATGCTTTGGTACACAGAACCTATACTACAAGAGGCGATATATTCATTAATATTTTTACAGACAGAATGGAAATTCATAGTCCTGGCAGGTTGCCATTTGGTGTTACACCTAAAAATATATTAAGCCAGTCAATAAGACGGAATGAACACTTATCTAAAGTTTTTTATGATTTGAGTTTAATGGAAAAAGAAGGCAGCGGTTACGATTTGATCTATGCAAAATTGTTAGGCTCTGGAAAGCCATTGCCTGTTGTCAAAGAGACAGATGAAAGAGTTATTGTTATTGTGAAGAAGCAATTTATAAGTAAAGAAATTGTTCAATTAATGGATAAGGCGAGTAACGAATATGAATTAAGGCAAAAAGAAGTAATTTTTTTGGGATTAATTGCACAGCGGCAATCTTGCTCCGCTGTCGAGGTTTCTGATGTTTTAAATCAAAGTGATGAAACAGGATTAAGGCATTGGCATGGCAGATTGCTTGATTTAGGATTGATAGTAAAAACAGGGAAAGGTAAAGGAACCTATTATTCTATTAACCCTGAATATATTAGGAAAATTAAATATAAAACAAAAACGAGCTTAAAGAATATCAAAGATTATCGTTTGGAAGAGTTGATTCACAAGGATTTATCAGAATACCCAAATAGCGGTTTTAGAGATCTTCACCAAAGAATTGGAGAGGAAATAAATGAATCAAAAATAAAAAGAATCTTAAAAACTATGGTAAATAATGGTATATTGAAGATGGCTGGAGCCAATAGATGGTCAAGATATTCTCTAAAGCAAGACCTGCAAGAAAACAGGTAAATGCTCTATAGAAAGTGCCTTATAGAGGGATATTTTATGGTAATTTATGGCAAATTACTTCAACAAATTGGGTCTCTGAAGCAAAATCTTCAGGAAAATGAGCAAATATTCATTAAAAGTGCTTTATATGGGAATATTTTATGATAATGAGCCTAAAATAATCGTTTTTTTCTAAAGCAAAACCTGCAAGAAAACAGGTAAATGCTCTATAGAAAGTGCTTTATAGACTTACAAAAAGGAGGATATTTTGAACGAAGCCGAAACCAGAGCAGAACTCATTGACCACGCCCTAAGAGCCGCCGGCTGGGGTGTAGTAGAAGGCTCAAAAATCCTCCGTGAGTTCGGAATTAGCGCAGGCAAAATCCAACCCGGTGGTCGGGGAAAGCGGGAAATCGCAGATTATGTACTGGTCTATAAGGGTATTAAACTTGCAGTTGTAGAGGCGAAAAGCAGCGAGTTGCCCGTTGGCGAAGGTGTTATGCAGGCAAAAAACTACGCTCACAAATTACAGCTTGAAACCACCTACAGCACCAACGGAAAAGAAATTTATCAAATCTGCATGAAAACAGGCAAAGAAGGGCTGGTTGCAGAATACTTAACCCCTAATGAACTATGGAATAAAACTTTTTCCGATCAAAACCAATGGAGAGATATATTTACCAATGTTCCCTTTGAGGACAAAAGCGGTAGTTGGCAGCCGCGTTATTATCAGGATATAGCCGTTCAAAAAACAATGGAAGCAATAGCGCAAGGAAAGGACAGAATTTTGCTTACTCTTGCCACAGGAACAGGAAAAACGGCAATCGCTTTTCAGATAGCGTGGAAGCTTTTTCAGGCTCGCTGGAACTTAAAACGGGACGGAAGCAGGCGACCACGTATTTTGTTTTTGGCGGATCGCAATATTTTAGCGGATCAGGCATTCAACTCATTTTCAGCATTTATCGACGATGCTCTGGTTCGTATTAAGCCTGATGAGATAAAGAAAAAAGGGAAGGTTCCCACCAACGGCAGTATTTTCTTTACTATTTTTCAAACCTTTATGACTGGTACAGACGCTGATGGAAACGCTGCTCCTTATTTTGGTGAATACCCTGCGGGTTATTTTGATTTTATTGTCATTGACGAATGTCATCGCGGCGGTGCCAATGATGAAAGCAACTGGCGGGGCATTCTGGATTATTTCGCCCCTGCGGTTCAATTGGGGTTAACCGCTACGCCTAAACGTAAAGATAACGTAGACACTTACCGTTATTTTGGAGAGCCTGTTTACATTTATTCACTTAAAGACGGAATAAATGACGGGTTTTTAACGCCTTTCAAAGTAAAGCGGATTAAAACAACCCTGGATGATTACCTTTATACCTACGACGACACGGTTATAGAGGGTGAAATTGAAGAGGGAAAACTGTACGAAGAAAAGGACTTTAACCGCAGCATAGAAATTGTAGAGCGTGAAACTAAACGGGTTAAAATTTTTTTGGACAATGCCAATCAAAATGAAAAGGCGATAATTTTTTGCGCCAACCAGAGCCACGCGGCATTAATAAGAGATCTAGTCAATCAAAATACCAATTGCGATGATCCCTTTTATTGTGTCCGGGTTACCGCCAATGACGGCGAAGAAGGAGAAAGGCAGCTTCGTGAATTTCAGGATAACGAAAAAACTCTCCCAACCGTTTTGACCACATCACAAAAACTTTCAACAGGTGTGGATGCACGAAACATTCGGAGTATTGTTTTGTTTCGTCCAATCAATTCAATGATAGAGTTCAAGCAAATTATTGGGCGTGGGACTCGCCTGTTTGATGACAAGGAATTTTTCACTATCTACGATTTTGTAGATGCCTATAAACATTTTAGTGATCCCGAATGGGACGGGGAACCGTGTGATGCTGAGGTGTCGCTAGGAGGTAACCCAATAATAGATGGGAATATAATAGATGATCCTGAACCTTCTTATCCGGATCCGGAAACGGACGATCTCCAAAAAAGAAAAACAAAAATCAAGATAAAACTACGGGATGGTAAAGAAAGAGAAATTCAGCACATGATATCAACATCTTTCTGGAATGCCGATGGCAAACCGATTTCCGCTGAAGAATTTATGACAAATCTTTTCGGTGAATTGCCAAAACTTTTTAAGAGCGAAGATGAACTTAGAAAGCTTTGGAGTAATCCGCTAACCAGGAAAACTTTAATGGATAAATTAGAGGAATCGGGCTTCCCAAAATCCGATCTTTTGACCTTGCAAAAACTTGTTGATATGGATAAATGTGATCTTTACGATGTTCTTGCTTATGTTATTAATGGAGACTACATTTCTCTGACAAGGGAAGCAAGGGCTCGTGCAACCGAAACGGTATTTTTTGCCTCATTAAATGACAAGGAAAAAGAATTTATATCTTTTGTGTTAAGTAATTATATAAAAACCGGGGTTGACGAACTGGAGCAGGAAAAGCCCCCGATTTTACTTATAAACAAATTTCATTCATTGGAAGATGCCAAAGAATGTTTGGGTGATACGGCAAATATAAGCCGGTTGTTTGCTGAATTTCAGGAACAACTTTATTCACAAAGAGCTGCGTAATTTTATTTGACAGAACAGCCACCAGAGGGCACTGGAA
>Ga0099364_10007411_pt1 | contig 15665 bp, 16 predicted proteins | sample TergutTh196P3_FD_73070 | JGI IMG/M metagenome (GOLD analysis project Ga0099364, IMG submission 73070) | Microcerotermes parvus P3 segment gut microbial communities from Pointe-Noire, Republic of the Congo - Th196 P3 | ecosystem: Host-associated > Arthropoda: Insects > Digestive system > Gut ...
GCCTTCAGTTATATTCATAGTGCGTTTGCCACACGAAAGTTTGCGCCAGACTGTCGCACGGCAGAGGCGTCAAGGGGCTTTGCGGCAGCCCCTTAACAAACCCCGCCGGTCTTCAATCGGCAGACAGCCTTGCGCGCGTATGCTATCGCGCCGTGCTGCGCACGGTCTGCGATTGACGCGCGTAGTGGTGTCCGCTGCGCGGACGATTTGGGGTCTGGTTGGAGACCTGAATTTTTGGTGATGAGCTGGAATATATTTGAAGCAGATAAAATTGCCGGATGCTGTAAGCTGAAATTTTCCTCTCCATTGCAGACGTTGTTTTGAATGGTGGTTTTGGTAGTCAGTATTTTCAAGGCCTCAAAAACGTCATAGGCTAAAAAGTGTTGCATTTTTTGTGATAGAATGAGTAGTATGTATGCACAAAGGATATTGTTTTTGCAGAGTACGAAAAAATATGTATATTTGTGAATTATGTACAACCCGCGGGCAGCGACCGTGCGTGAAATTTGACTTTGATAATTAAAAATAAATATGAAAGATGGAAAATATATTTCACTTGATAATGACCTGAAATTATGGGTTGAAACATTCGGAGAAAAATCTAATGAAGCCTGTTTGTTTATTTCAGGTGCGGGAGCAAACGCTTCTTTTTGGTCAGACAGACTTTGCCGTAATTTAGCACAAAACGGATTTTTTGCCATAAAGTACGACCACCGTGATTTTGGATACTCGTCCAAGATAGATTGGAATAAAAATCCGTATGATTTTATGCAATTGGTAAAAGATGCCCTATCAATTTTAGACGCATTCAATATTGATAAAGCACATATTATTGGACATTCAATGGGTGGATTTATTGTTCAGTTATTGGGAATATATTATCCCAAACGAATCATTTCTATGATTTCAATTTCTTCGTCAACAAATTCCCCAAATATACCAATGCCACCCGAAAAGACTTGGAAAATTTACTTGTCAAACAAACCGCATAATGATTTTAAAAATGATTTGGACGGATTTTTAAAAGTTTGGGAATATCTGAATGGCACAGCCGATTTTGACAAAGAATTAGCCGTTGAGTACACAAGAAATCTTTATGAAAGACAAAATATAGAAGGAGCGCTTGGAGCCAGTCATGTGAAAGCACAAGAAACTTTGACAGACCGAACAAATGATTTAAAAAACGTGAAAATTCCAACGTTGGTTATTCATGGCGAAGAAGATTATGCTGTTAATAAATATGGAGGTATTCAGACCGCGAAATCAATAGAAAATGCCGAATTGGTTTTAATCCCCAAAATGGGACATATTGCATTTAATCACAAAATTTTAGAACAACTTGAAAATGAAATTATGAATTTTATAAACAAGAATAAGATGGGCAGCCAATAACATGCGGTTTATCATCGGCGCTACTTCGTGGTGGCGTAATGGCGGCAGTAGCCCCATTGAAAAGGCAGTGCGAAATTGAACGTTTCGAGTTATTCGGACAACTGGGCGTCTTTTGCCGAAGTATCCCGTTTCATGTTGTCATCGAACGACACGAATGTTCGCGAACGTTTTTCTGATTCGTTTTATTCGCGGGATTCGATGACAACATGAAAAGGACGTTTTGTGGGCAGGATGACAGGATTTTTTTTTAGAAACCTTTGTGGTCTTTGTGCCTTTGTGTGAGAAAAAAACGAGCCTCATCTATCCTAAATGATGAGACGCTTTTAAAGTTATTTAGCTATAAAATATGCGAATTTGTGAATAAGCCGGCTTTGCCAGAAGCCTGAGATTATCAAAACTCGCAAAACTTGCAAGTTTTGATAATTTACGGGGTCTTTACAAAATGAGGGTAATTCGCTATAGAGTCAAATCACTTTAAAGGTATCCCGTTTCATGTTGTCATCGAACGGCACGAATGTTCGCGAATGTTTTTCTGATTCGTTTTATTCGCGGCATTTGATGACAACATGAAAAGGAGGTTTTGTGGACAGGATGACAGGATTTTTTTATAAAATCCTTTGTGGTCTTTGTGCCTTTGTGTGAGAAAAAAACGAGCCTCATCTATCCTAATTAATAAATTTACTATCTTTGCGTTTGTACCTTGATGACAATAAATAGAAAAATGAATAAGATAACAAAACATAGTGCCACCCTTAAAATCATTGATGCAGAGCAGGAAAATCTGATATTTTCCAACGTATCTGAAATCATTGAAAATCGGAAATTTAATGCATTTTTTGTAGCGAACAGTCAGATTGTGCTGATGTTTTGGGAAATCGGTAAGTACATTAACTCCGCTATTTTGGGGATGGAACGTGCCGAATATGGGAAAAAGATTGTCGTTACACTGTCACGACAATTGGTTGTAAAATATGGTAAGTCGTTTGAAGATAAAAATTTGCGTAGAATGATGCAATTTGCGAGCCAATTTGATGATGAACAAATTGTCGTTACACTGTCACGGCAATTAAGTTGGTCGCATTTTCTCGCATTGCTTCCGCTTAAAACAATGGAAGAAAAATTGTATTATGCTGTCGAAACCGCCAAACAATTACTTGGTGTGCGCGACTTGCGTCACATAATTTCCCGCAAATCTTATCAACGCAGAGAAATTGCAAATCTACAAATAAAACCCAACAGTGCTATCCCTTTTAATGCTTTCAAAGACCCGTATTTATTAGACACTTTAGATTTGAAAGATAGTTTTTTAGAAGGCGATTTGGAAAAAGCGATTCTGTTGGGGTTAGAAAAGTTCATAATGGAATTTGGCAAAGGTGATTTTTGTTTTGTAGAAAGCCAAAAACGAATGATCATTGATGATGAAGATTTTAAGTTGGATTTATTATTTTATCACAGAGGACTGAAACGCCTTGTTGCAATAGATTTGAAGATTGGGAAATTTAAGCCGTCGCATAAAGGACAAATGGAACTTTACCTTGCTTGGCTGAAAGACAATGAGATGAAAGAAGGTGAAAATTCACCTATCGGAATAATACTTTGTACGCAAGCACAGCGACAACGTGTTGAATATCTTCAACTTGACAAATCAGGTATTGCCGTTGCAGAATATTGGACAAAACTTCCGCCGAAAGAACAGTTTGAAAGTAAGATACAGGAAATTATGGCAGAGGCAAAAGAACATATTGAACGCAGAAAAATGCTCGGAACTTCAAAAGTGCAAAAACAAATAAACTGTTTTTTAGAAGAAAGCAGTGATGAAACAGATGATAGCGATTAACAAAATCAGGGATATGCAAGCGGAAAGAAAAAGGACAGATTACCAATAGTGAATATCAAACGATAAATGAAATATCCGATAGAACTTCTTCACGTGAATTGGAAAACTTGAAACAAATTGGTGTTTTCAAAAAAGTGGGCGATAAGAAAGGGGCATATTATGAACTCTAAAAAAACAGGCGGTTATTTGGCGGATAAACCCATCCGCCATCCGACTAAAGACGAATTGAATGTAGATAGAAAAAGTGAAAAACGAAATATTGAAGGTTACGGTTGAGAAGAAAGAAATAAGTGAGTGGCATATGTTATTGCTTACAACTGGCAGTTTGGCGTAATGGCGGCAGTACGTCAGTAGAAAAGGCAGTATTGAAACCCCCAAGAGTTGTACTGTTGCAAAAAATTGAAAATAATGTATGAATAAGATAAAATTAGCAGATACATTAAATAATTCGCCAAGTGTGGAATTATTAAAAACAAGAACCAGAGAGTTTATTCTTCTGTTTTTTGTAGAGGTTTTTGCGCAGGAAACAGTTGTGTCGTCTGAAAATATCCATTATAAATTAGAAAGTTATTTGGAAGAAAAAGGGATTGAGGTGGATGATGAAAATGAAATAAAATTTAGCGATACATACGAAGATAAAGCAAAAAAATACATTCAAAAATGGACAAATAATGGTTTCTTGACAAATTATCAAAATGAATCGGGCGAAATTTTTTATGAACTTTCTTCTTATTCAAGTAAAACGATTGATTGGCTGACCAATTTGAAAAAAGAAGAATACATTGGCACGGAATCGAAATTCAAAACACTCTTTAACCAACTTAAAGAATTAGTCGAATTTACAAGTGAAGATAAAGAAAAACGCTTGCAACTTCTTGAAGATAAAAAATTAGAAATCGAACAGCAAATTCAACGCCTCAAAATGGGTGAAGATGTCAAGGTATTTGAGGAATATGAAATTGTACCAAGATTCAAGGATTTGAATAAAATAGCCAAAGAATTACTTTCCGACTTCAAGGAGGTTGATGATAACTTCAAGGCAATCATTAAAGAAATATATCAAAAGCAAAGCGATATTTCTCTTAATAAAGGGACTATTTTACAATACACTTTTGATGCATTAGACCAATTAAAAGACAGTTCGCAAGGCAAAAGTTTTTATGCTTTCTGGGAGTTTTTACTTTCGCAGGAATTACAACAGGAATGGGAAGGTTTGACACAAGCATTATATCAAACACTTGAAGAAAAAAATATTGAAGTTAGCGATGTTTTTTTGAAAGAGATGAAACGCCATTTGTTCGATTCGGGACAAAAAGTTTATAAAACAAACGACAAAATGGCAGAAAAATTAAGCCGAATTATTCGCGAAACTGAATTTTCAAAAACAGAAGTTACTAAAAACCTCATTCAAGAAATCAAAAAATTATTGCTCGAAGCAAGCAAAACAAAAACCAAAGAAAAACCTGACATATCTCTTGAAATCGAAGAGATAGAAATCAGTTTGCCCTTTGAGCGAAAATTGACTTACGAACAATCGGAAGAAATTGTTTATAAGGATAAGCCACAATTGGCAGAAGCAAACATTACTGATTTTGATAATTTTACGAAACTGTTTAATCCATACATAGTGGATAAAAAACAGTTGAGAAAGCATATAAAAGAGGTATTGAACGAAAAATCGCAAGCAACAATTTTGGGAATCATTGATTATAAAGGCGGTTTAACAAAAGGACTTCCAGAACTATTTGGTTATATAAGTTTAATTAAAGAATTTAAACACACTGTAAATTCGGAAAAAACGCAAAGTGTTTTATTTGACGATACAAATAAAAAATCCATTCAAATTCCCGAAATAATTTTAACAAAATGAGCGAAGCAAATAACATAAAACCATATTCAAAAGCCGTTGTTCGCTTGTTGAAAGGAACTGTGGAACGAAACACTCCTGTATGGATTGACATTGTTACATATCAATATGAAATACAGGATTATATCGGTGTCATTGGATTGGAATTAATCATAAAAAAAGATGAAGGGTTTGCTTTTGTAAAACAAGTTGAACAGGAAGACGGCACAACATTAAATTTAGTTTCAAGACGACAAATTGGCTTTGAAACTTCTATTGTCTTAGTGGTTTTACGTCAAATTTTGGAAGAATTTGACAGCAATCCGATTGAAACGCAATCGTTTGAAAAATTTATAACGAACACGGAAATAAAAGAAGAAGTTGAACTGTTTTTACCCGAAAAATACAATAAAGTAAAGTTTATCAAAGATTTAGAAGGTTATATCAATAATGCAGAAAAATTAGGTTTTTTGAAAGAGGTAAAGAAAATGGAAAACGAAATAAGATACCAAATTCACCGAATTATCAAAGAGAAAATCACCTTGAACGATTTACAAGACTTCAAAACCAAATTGCAGGAATATGTATAGTTTATTTACAACAAATTCAAGTGCGGCAGGTTTCCGATTGCAATCTATGGAAATTTACAATTGGGGCACTTTCGACCAGAAAATAACCCGAATAAATCCGCAAGGCAATAATTCACTTTTGACAGGTTCAAATGCTTCGGGAAAAAGTACTTTGGTTGATGCATTGCTCACTTTGCTTGTGCCATTGAAAAAAGACAGATTTTACAATCAATCCTCTGGGGTAGAAAAGAAAGGCGACCGTACAGAAGAAACTTATGTACTTGGGAATTACGGTAATCAGCAACAAGAAGGGGAGACCAATACAACGAAATTGCAATTAAGAGATAAAAAAACATATTCGGTCATTTTGGCTTCTTTTTTCAATACCGACCAAAAAATTGTTACGCTATTTCAAATTAGATGGTTTGTTAATAATGAACTAAAAACTACGTTTGGACTGTCAAGAGACCCTCTTACCATACAAAACGACTTTTCAAATTTTGACCCAAAAGGTAATTGGAAAAAATTGTTGGATAAAACATACAATTCAAATACGACTAAAAAACGGATAGAATTCTTTAGTGGGCCAACCGAGTATGCCGAGAGAATTTTTGGATTGCTTGGAATGCGAGAGAAAAAAGCATTAAGCCTTTTCAATCAAATTGTTGGTGTGAAAGTTCTAAATGACTTGGACGATTTTATTCGTACAAATATGTTGGAAGAAAAAGATGCGGAAAGCGAATACATTGATTTAATCAAGAATTTTGATGAATTGATGAGTGCTAAAACCAATATTGACAAAACAAAAGAACAAATAAAACTCCTGCAACCGATAGACGAAATTGCAAATAAACTAACCGAAATTCAAACAGAATTAGAAAAATTACAACAGTCAAAAGAAATGGCAGTTTACTTCTTTGTCAAAAAGAAAGTGGAACTCGCCCAAAAAGAACTCGAAAAATGTAATGCCAATTTAGAAATTCTAAAAGAAGAATTGGCAAAATTGAAAGAAAAAGAGGAAGAATTAAAAAACCAAGAAACCGATTTAACTGTTCAAATAAAAACAGATACTGTTGGAAATCAAATAGAAAAACTGAAAACAGAAATAAGAGGACTTGAAGCAAGCAGAGACAATCGCAAGAAAAAGTTAGACGATTACAACAAAATTGCCCCAAAAGTTGGTTTTTCAGAAAATCCAAATGAAGAGATATTTAAAGAAAATAGAGAAAAAGCGAAAAATAAAAAATCCGGATTAGAAAAAATAGTTGAAGATAAAACGGAAGAATTGCGCAAAGCAAAGAATAACAATGAAGATGTAGAAAAACAGATAAACGAAAATATTGAAACCATTCAATTCCTGCAAAAAAACAAGAACAACATTTCGGGACGAGTTGCCGAAATTAGAAATGAAATTTTAATAGCCGTAGGTGCAGATGCAGAAGAAATTCCATTTATCGGCGAACTGATACGAGTAAAAGATGACGAAAAAAAATGGGAGTTGTCTATTGAGAAAATTCTTCACAATTTTGCATTACGATTGATTGTTCCCGAAAATTACTACGCAAAAGTCAATGAGTTTGTCAATACAAACAATTTGAAAGGTCGCATTGTGTATCAGCGCTACCGAGATTTTACTTCGTTAAAAGAACTTGAAACCAAAGAAATTTCGTACAATAGTTTACTAAATAAAATAGAATTTAAGCCCAAAAACAAATATACAGATTGGCTCGAAGATGTAATTTATAATCAATATAATTATGCTTGTGTAAATAATTTACAAGAATTTAATCACTACGAAGAACGAGCCGTAACCCAAGAAGGATTGATAAAATCAGTAAAAGGCAAGCACGAAAAAGACGACCGTCCACATACTTTACAAAAGGAAAATTATGTGCTTGGTTGGGATAATAAAGAAAAAATACGATTGATTCAAGCGGAAGTCAAAAATTTGCAAACAAAGCAACAAGAGGCTGTCACACAAATTCGATTGATTGAAAAATCAATAAAAGATACCAATGTTCTGAAAGAGGACTTTTCCGATTTATTTAAACTTTTCACAAAGTATGATGATATTGATTGGCAGTCATACGCCAAAACAATTCAAGAAAAAACAGAACAGAAAGCGGAATTAGAAAAAACAAACAACAAAGTACAGAAACTTCAAAAACAATTAAAGCAGGTTCAAGATGAGTTAAAATTTTTGACTGATACTACAATTAAAAACAAAGACGGAGAAATTTTCCAAATAGAAAAAGTAGAATTAGCAAATATAGACAAAGTCTATTCTAAAAATTCCACTTTACTCGAACAACTTGGCGAAGTAGACACTTTACAGTTTGAACAAGAAAATCTCCAACTTCAAGATGTTTCGTATGCAAATGTTGAAACAGAACAATCTGAGTTTCAAAAGAAAAACGAAGAAGATACAGAAAGGCAAAAAGAATCAAAAAATCAGAATGAACGCAAAGTTTCTTCATTAATTAACCATTTCAAAAATCCACCGCAAGAAATTACGGATAAATTTAGGGATTGGCGTTCCGATGTCAATAAGTTGCCCGATTCTGAACATTTGGAGTTAATTGCCGAATATCAATCATTTTACAAAAAACTGACCGATGAGGATTTAATCCGTTTTGAAAAGAAATTCAATGATTATCTCCGTGAAACCATTACCAACAACGTCAACGCATTCAGAATGTTTTTCAAGAATTGGGAGGTTTCTATAACCGACAATATCCGTCATTTGAACGATTCGTTGAAGGGTATTGATTTTAATACTAATCCCACAACTTACATTAAACTTATTGCACCAAAGAAATTAAGTGATGAGGCGACAGATTTTAAGAATCTGTTAGACAAAGCAATTCCGAATATACGAGAAGTTGATGCCACGATTGAGGGGCGTAAAAATCATTTTACCAACCATATTGAACCACTTATCGAAAAACTGAAAAACGAACAATGGCGTAGAAAAGTAATGGAAGTCAGAGCGTGGTTTACTTACAAAGCCGAAGAGTTTTACAAAGAAACCAACGCAAAAAAGCAAACTTATGAGAGTATGGGGCAACTTTCTGGTGGTGAAAAAGCACAACTAACCTACACCATTTTAGGTTCGGCAATTGCTTATCAATTTGGGTTGACAAAAGATGGCTTGCAATCCAATTCATTCCGTTTTATCGCTATTGACGAGGCATTTAAATCACAAGACGAAGATAAAGCACGCTATTTGATTTCGTTGTGCAAACAATTACATTTGCAACTTTTGGTGGTTACGCCAAGCGATAATATCCATATTGTAGAAAACGACATTTCGTTTGTGCATTATGTTGAACGCAAAGGAAATGAATCGGTACTTTACGATATGCCAATAGAACAATTTAAAAAAGAACGAGAAAAATTTGTAACCGAATGATAACGCCAAATGAAATAAGAATCAAGGCAGAGAAAAAATATCCTGCATATCTGCAATCTGTTGTAGAAGATACTCCTTTTGAAATTGTTATTTTGGGCGATAAAAAACCGAGTAAAAATTTGGCTGAATATCAAACTGAAATTACCGCTTTGCTTTCTCAATCAAAAGAGAAAAAAGGATACGGCTATACAGTAAAATATCAGACAATCAATAAAAAAGAAATTGGCATTCAAGATATTCCATACAAAATATCTTTTCAAAGCGAAACCGATTTTCTCAAATTTCTGCACAAAGAAAAAGAAGTTGCAGGATTTCGTACAGACTACACATTTATTTTGTCCAAATTCCCTGAGTTAAGAAAATGGATAATCAAATATCCAAAGAAAGTAATTGAAAATCATCCTCAATGGAACGATTTATTGAAAGTGTGCGATTATTTCAAAGCAAATCAAAAACCCAATTTATACATTCGTGAATTACCAATACAAATTCACACTAAATTTATTGAACATAATAGAGGAATAATCAAGGAATTATTAGATATTCTGTTTTTCGAACACATTAATCAAAACGAAACAAATTTTGAAAAACGATTTAATCTGAAATACGCAGAACCAACTGTGCGGTTTCGTATTTTGGACAAAAATATTAGCCAAGATTTTTTTTCAGAAATAGACGATTTGAATATTCCAATTAGTCAGTTTAAAAAGTTAAAATTACCTTTAAAAAGAGTTTTTGTTGTTGAAAATAAAATGAATGTGCTGGCTTTTCCGATTATCGATAAAAGTATTGTAATTTTTGGCAGTGGATTTGGCATTGAAAATCTAAAAAATGTGGAATGGTTAAAAGCCATAAAATTATATTATTGGGGCGATTTAGATGCACAAGGTTTTGAAATTTTATCGCAATTCAGAGGGTATTTTTCAAGTGTAAAAAATATTTTAATGGATAAATTGACATTTGATAAATATTTTGAAAATGACAAAGGAACACCAAGCAAAATTTTAATTTCATTAAATTTAACAACCGAAGAACAGCAATTGTATGAATCGTTGAAAGAAAACAATTGGCGTTTGGAACAAGAAAAAATACCTTTTGAATATACAAACGCAATAATTAAAAAGACAATTATACAATATGAACAAAAATTAGATAGAGAAGATAAATGATTGAAATGCCAGCATATAACTGGCGGTTTGGTTTAACGGCGGCAGTAACCCTGCAGAACAGACAGTGCAAATTTGAAACTTTATACCCCGCAGCAAATTCAGTGGAAGCCGCCACTATGAATAAACGTTAAAAATACAGAAAACTATAAATATCATGCGACCGAAAGAACTTATCAAACGGTGGGTTGAATTGTTCAATCAATGCGATACCAATGCTCTTGCCGACTTATACCATGAAGATGCTATCAATCATCAGGTAACAAATGAACCCATTGAAGGGAAAGAAAATATTCTAAAAATGTTTACTAACGATTTTTCGAGTGTCGAAATGGTTTGCATAGTTGAAAACATTTTTGAGGACGGCGAATGGGCAATCCTTGAATGGCGTGACCCGCTTGGGTTACGTGGTTGTGGTTTTTTTCATGTTATAGATGGAAAAATAAAGTTTCAACGTGGCTATTGGGATAAATTGTCATTCTTACGACAGCATAATTTGCCAATTCCTACTTTTAGTTGAAACTGAATTCTAAAAATGACAGGTTATGAATGCCAGCACACACCTGGCGGGTTGGTTTAACGGCGGCAGTAACTCTGTAGACAAAGCAATGCGAAAAGGTATGAAAGTTGTAAAGAAAATGTGCAACATAACCCATATTGAAACAGATTTGGGAACGATGGTTGCAGGTGCAACCGATAAAGGGATTTGTATGTTCGAGTTTGCCGATTACAAATTGCTTGATTTGGAATTAAGGCAGTTAGCCGCTTCATTCAAGACTTCGCTTGTGCAAGGAGAAAGTCCTTATTTTGATACGCTTAGAGAGCAATTGGATGCGTATTTCAAAGGGGAACGTAAGGTTTTTGACATACCGTTGGATTTGGTCGGCACGGAATTTCAAAAACAAGTATGGCTTAGCCTGTTGCAAATACCATACGGCTCTACGACTACATACGCAAAACAAGCCGAACGTGTGGGTAAGCCTACTGCCGTAAGAGCCGTTGCCAATGCTAACGGGAAAAATAAAATTTCCATTATCCTGCCTTGCCACAGGGTTATCGGTACAGATGGTTCGCTTACAGGTTACGGCGGTGGTATTTGGAGAAAGAAGAAACTGCTGGAGTTTGAAAATTGGATAAGCCAGAAATGTAATTAAAATTTCACAGAGTTGCACAGAGAACCACAAAACTGCAGAGAGAATATAAAAATAGACTCTGTGTCCCTCAAAGAAATGAATTAACAGTAAAAACAGAAATGGATAAGAAAATTACACAGACAATCAAACTCATATTTTTTGTTTTGACAATGAGTTATTGTAACAGTATTTTTGCACAACAGGATTTTTTGTTGCAACAGAAAAAATATGTTCGTGTGAGAACTGCCATCACCGAAAAGGAACAGAGTCTTGAAGAAAATCTACGGAAAAACGGGCTAACCTCCGACAATGTGCATATTTTGATAGTGGCGTACAAAGCAGAAAAACAGTTGGAAATCCATGCCAAAAAGAAAAACGAGACCGTTTACAACTTAATTTCCACTTATAACATTTGTGCATCTTCGGGTGAACTTGGACCAAAACGAAGGCAAGGCGACGGACAAGTACCAGAAGGTTTTTATAAAATAGACCGTTTTAATCCTTCGAGTAATTTTTATTTGTCGTTAGGTATCAATTATCCCAATCAATCGGACAAAAAGAAAAGCATTGCGCCAAACTTGGGTGGCGACATTTTTATTCATGGTTCGTGTGTAACAATTGGTTGTTTACCGATGACTGATGATAAAATTAAGGAAATTTACCTTTACGCTGTTTTTGCTCGCAATAACGGACAAAATGATATTCCTGTTTACATTTTTCCTTTTCGTATGACAGATGCAAATTTTCAAATCTATCAAAATCGGCACACTAAAAATCGGGAACTGATAGACTTTTGGACGAACTTGAAAACAGGTTATGACAAATTTGTTTTAGAGAAAAACGCATTGAACGTGTCCATTGACAATTCAGGAAATTATCAATTTTAAACACGATGGAAATATAATCAATTTCTTGGCACTCCAAAAATCATCTTTGCCTCTTAGTGTCTTTTGTCATTTCCATTGTTTTCATTGTGAATTTTATTGTGTCTATTGTGGTTAAAGAAAAACGGAGGATTCATGTGGTCATCGAATGACACGAATAAAACGAATCAGAAAAATATTCGCGAACATTCGTGTCATTCGATGACAAGAAAAAGGAAGGATTTTTTTTGACAGGATGACAGGATTTTTTTGATAAAAACCTTTGTGCCCTTTGTGCCTTTGTGTGAGAAAAAAACGGACGGATTTTTGCCACAACAGACACGATGGTCGCTTGTATCCTTTGTGGTTAAAAAACGGGACGTTACGTTAGGCAGAAATTAATAACAATGTGGAAATGGTACGCTATATTATCGGCGGTATTTGCGGCGTTAACGGCAGTATTTGCTAAAATAGGGGTTAGAAATGTTGATTCTAATCTTGCGACGGCAATACGTACTTGTGTCATTATCATCCTAACATGGAGTGTCGTGATCGCGTCTAACAGTTTTGGGCAAATTAAGACATTGACGAAAAATAATTGGATATTTCTAATCTTGTCAGGGATTGCCACAGGATTATCTTGGTTGTTTTATTATAAGGCGTTGCAAATCGGGGAGGTCTCAAAGGTCGCGCCAGTTGACAAATTGAGCGTGGTGTTTGCCATTTTATTGTCGTTCCTGATTCTTCGGGAACCGTTTTGCTGGAAGACGTTACTTGGCGGTTTGTGTATAGCAGGGGGCTCGCTTATTATTCTTATGGAGAAATAATGCGACAGGAATTAATGGTATTCTCATATCTGGGACGATGTTCTCATACAATGGTCGGAGTTAAAACCCAATGGCAAATAAAATCATAGATAAAGCGACGAGTGATAAAATAAGTTTTATTAGTTTTATCATACCGGAGTTTGCGACTGCGTTTAGAATAAATATGCCAGAGGCTTATCGTTATTTGGTCCGTTATGGAGGTTTTCAGTTTTTGTCGAAGCATTGGTGGGCATTGCATACGGACAACAAATATTGGGCGTTGCTTGACATTTATGATATATGCCGTAAAAATGGAGGGTATTTGAGATGAAAGTATATCACGGAAGTTACACGGCTATTTCCCTGATTGACTTGTCTAAATGCGAAAAACACAAAGATTTCGGACAAGGATTCTACGTGACGCGTTTTCGCAAGCAGGCAGAAGCATGGGCAGAAAGAATTGGAAGGAAAAACAACACGCAAGGCGTCGTGACCGAATTCGAATTTTTCGAAAGTGCGTTTACTTCATGGAATTACAAAGTATTGCGTTTTGAAGTGTATTCTGAGGCATGGCTGGAGTTTGTTGTGGCAAATAGAAATCCGAAAAACGATAGTCCTACACATGATTATGATATTATAGAAGGTCCGATTGCCGACGATAAAATACAGCGACGCTTGGACACGTTTTTGAAAGGGAAAATCTCCAAAAAAGCTTTTCTTGATGAGCTTAGACATCACGAAGAAACACATCAAATTTGCTTCTGCACTCCAAGGGCATTGATGATGCTCGAAAATGAATCTGGCACAAGTAGCGACCATTTGTGTAGCATTGAAGATATGGGGGAGAGAATCATAGAAACCCTTATGCTTGACTATGACATTGACGACGATAAAGCGGCGGATGTTTTCTTTTCTTCGCAAACATTTACTCAGGTGTCAAACGAAATGACAGATGTCTTCAAAAAACCGTGGCAAGAAATCTACGAAATGTTAAAAAAAGAATTAGGGAAATGACAGCAGGAAATGGGTGCCAGCAACTCTACCGAAGCGGTAAAAGAACAGATTAAAAGGAAAAATGATGGAACTCGGGATTTTGAAAACGATTACACCTCGAAAGAAGTGGGGGCACGAAGAGCGGGATTTTACTCCTGGGCTTGCCGAGAATATTGACGAATTAAGCAAGGCTGTTGGAATTGAGCTTGAGGTCGAAAATATTGAAGTTGCGGTTGGTCCATACTCTGCTGATATTTTAGCAAAAGACACGGGGACAGGAAAATTTGTTGTAATTGAAAACCAATTGGAAAAAACAAACCATGACCATTTGGGAAAAGCAATTACATATGTTTCTGTACTCGATGCTTCAACCATGATATGGCTCGCAACAGATTTTACTGAAGAACATAAAAAAGCATTGGATTGGCTTAATGACCACACGAATGAAGAAATCTCATTTTACGGAGTGCAAATCGAACTTTGGCAAATTGATGAAAGTAAACCGGCGCTAAGATTTAATATCATTAGTAAACCTAATTTGGCAGTCAGACAAGCCGCTCGTTCAATGGCATTTGATGAACTGTCAGAGAAACGAAAAATCCAGTATGATTTTTGGGTGAAATTTAGGGACAGATTGGCGCAAACGAAAAAAATACCTTCTTTGCAAACCCCAAGACCCCAATATTGGTTTGATGTTGCATTAGGAAAAACAGGTGTTCACATATCTAACATTTGTAATACGGATGAAAATTCTGTTGGAATCAGGATTTATATCGGCAATAAGATTGCGGACACGATGTTGCCCTATTTAGAGCGCAGGAAAGATGAAATAGAAAAATCTTTGGGGGAGTCATTGCTCTGGAATCCCAATCCAGACAATAGAGATAAAATTATTATTCTTTCAAAACCAACAGACTTTTATAAGCCTGAAAAAGTAGATGCGGCAATAACGTGGCTCATAGACAAGACAATAAAATTTAGAGAAGTGTTTTCAAAAATTATAAAAGATATGCCATAAAATGTCAGCGTACGACTGGTGGGGTGGCGCAATGGCAACAATAAACCTGTCGCAATCAAACGGTAGAAGACAATGAAGCGTAAAAATTTCTCGGTAAAGAAACGGATGCGGAGCTTCAAGTATGCTTTGAATGGGTTTCGAGTATTACTGTGTGAGGAAAGCAATGCATGGATACACCTTGGTGTCGCCGTTTGTGTGTTAGTCGCGGGGGTCGTGTGCAAAATTTCTTCAGGGGAATGGATGGCTGTTGTTTTGTGCATCGGGTTTGTCTTTGCTTTGGAATTGATCAATACCAGTATCGAAGCCATGGCGGATTTTGTGTCTGAAGAATATCATGAGGCGATTAAAAAGACAAAGGATTTGGCTGCCGGAGCGGTTCTTGCCGGCGCTATTACAGCCGCCATTGTCGGATTGATTGTTTTTGTGCCGAAATTGATTGGATGACGGTGCCGGGTAAATTAATTTGTTTTACGAAGAGCCTCATCCCGGAAACGTGGGGGGAGGGACTACGGACGGGGGACAAGGGACGGGCAATGTCATTGGAATGTCGCTCGTTTCACACAGAGACACAAAGCCACAGAGGTTACACAGAGGATTTCTATTTGGAAGAGGTGGCATCGCGGAAAGATA
>Ga0099364_10007412_pt1 | contig 15665 bp, 11 predicted proteins | sample TergutTh196P3_FD_73070 | JGI IMG/M metagenome (GOLD analysis project Ga0099364, IMG submission 73070) | Microcerotermes parvus P3 segment gut microbial communities from Pointe-Noire, Republic of the Congo - Th196 P3 | ecosystem: Host-associated > Arthropoda: Insects > Digestive system > Gut ...
GCTTACACTACCATTTCTGCGGGCTACTACCTTTCAATTTCGCACTGCCTTTTCTGCGGGGCTACTGCCGCCGTTGCGCCAAACCGCAAGTTGTGTGTTCGTTGCTATCACTATTTTCCTCATTGTCAGTATATTATTTATCATAACATAAATGAGGATTTATTGTTTTTCCCAAAAATACTTCTCAAAAATTTTATCTATTTGTTTTATCACATTCTCTTTCTCTGTTGGTTCTTTGTCTTGCAAACCATTTTTATTGTAGAATGCAACATTCTTGTCTTTGCTATCAACAATCATCGCATAAATTGTCGAATTTGCTTTTATTGGTGTTTGATAATACATTCCCATTGTTAATATTCCCATTCCAATTCCTTTTGCAATTTGGTTTCCATAATTACCTTTGGCTCTCGTAAATCCACTTTGAACGATAATCAATCCAAATCTTTTCTCATTAGCACTCAACAGAGAATCTACCAAAGGAGTAATTGGGATATTTTTTATGCTTCTATTTCGCTCTGCTGTTAAAATCAAAAAACTTATTTCTTGCTCAAACCTTTTCCTTTCGAGAGAATCAGTAATTTTTATTTCTTCTGACGATAAACGCATTTTCTCTCTGAATGTTTCCAAAGATTCATTCAGGATAATTTTTGTTTCATTAGAAATAGAATCACTGTAAACACTTCTATTTCCTTGTTCAATAAGCGAAATATAGGAAAATGGCTCAAATTTTAACATTTCGCTTATTTCCAATGGCTTAACGTCCGAAGTTAAAAATTTTGACGTAGCACAAGAGGATAATAAAAAAACACTCCACGCAAATAATAACACTCTTTTCATATTGATTTTCTTTAATTTATATTTATTTAACTCATTTTATCACGCTTTTCAATTGTTCCGTTTTCTACTTCGTTGTCCGCTACAATGACACACAACTCATAAATATACGCAACTCCTTACCGGATAAATCTCCGTAAGTCGCTGTTTATTAGCCATTTTCGCTTTTCAACCTATTGCGTATTTTGTATTGTCGTTATGCGTCAATACAAAACATATAAATCAATTTACCTTCACCTCAAAAATTTCTTGACTTTCTTTTTTCTCAAAAAAATCAAGCATCTCTCTCGAAAGCGAAATTTTCCTGTCGCGCGCATACAATTCGAGCTTATGCTCATTGTCAAATACATTAAAATACAAAGCAACATTTCCTTTGTGTTCGGCGGTTGTTTGCAGAAATTCGTCGCAAAAATCTTTATTAATATTATCAATGTCAATATTGATGTTTATCCTTTCTACCAAACTATTTTTGGCGTCGGGAAGCATCACGATTTTGTTGATTTTAAACTCGTATGTTTTCGGCAAATTCGGGTCAGTTTTTGCCTTAAATTTCCAGTCGGCGCCTCTTTCCTGCACTTTTCCTTTTATCAGTACATAAAGATTGGGCTGCATATATTTACTGTAATTAAAATAATCTTCGCCAAACAACGCAAATTCCTTGGCTCCACTATAATCTTCCAACGTAAACACGCCAAAAGGTTTATCATTTTTCGTTTTACCGTGTCTGATTGCCGTGATGATGCCGCCAACACGTAATTCACTTTTGCCATCAAACGATTCCAAATCCTCTTTCAGTTCAAGCGCCTGCACATTACAAATATGCTTCATTTCAAATTTGTAATTATCCAACGGATGCGCGGAAATGTAAATTCCGACAAGTTCTTTTTCTTTATTCAATCGTTCGAGCATTGACCAGTGAGGCGATTTCGGAATTTCGGGCTTGGCAATTTCGATGTTATGGTCATCGCCAAACAGCGACATCGCATTTTGACCTGCATCGGCTTGATACATATTTCCATAACGCATTATTACCTCCAAAAACGGCTCGCCTTTTGCATTCACATCAAAAAAATCTTCGCGTTTTATCTCCGAAAAATTATCGAACGCACCCGATAACACCAAACTTTCTATCGTCTTTTTGTTACACGCCGTTAAGTTTACACGCTCCACGAAATCGAAAATATTTGTAAACGCGCCGTTTTTCTCCCGCTCTTTTATAATCTGCTCTACCGCAATGCCGCCAACACCTTTCACGCCGCCAAGTCCAAAGCTGATATGTCCACTTTTATTCACGGTAAAAGTCATATCACTTTCGTTCACGTCCGCGCCCATCACCATAATGCCCATACCGCGACATTCGTCCATCAGTTTACTCACTTCTTTGATGTCGTTGAGACTGCGTGTGAGAATTGCCGCCATAAATTCCGACGGATAATTTGCTTTGAGATAGCCCGTTTGATAAGCCAGCAGCGAATAACAAGCAGAGTGCGATTTGTTGAACGCATATTTGGCAAATTCTGCCCAGTCCGCCCAAATTTTCTCCAAAATTTTCGCGTCGTGTCCGTTTTCTTTGCCGCCGTTGATAAATTTTTCTTTCAGTTCTGCCATTTTATCGACGAGTTTTTTTCCCATCGCCTTGCGAAGTTCATCCGACTGTCCGCGCGTAAAATTCGCCAAGTCGCGGCTGAGAAGCATCACCTGCTCTTGATAAACGGTAATTCCGTATGTTTCTTTCAGACGATTTTCCATTACGGGAATATCATAGGAAATTTTTTCGTGTCCGTGTTTTCGGTTTACAAACGACGGAATATATTGCATCGGTCCCGGACGATAAAGAGCATTCATCGCGATAAGATCGTCAAGTTTTGAGGGTTTCAATTCGCGCAAATATTTTTGCATTCCGGCACTTTCAAACTGAAAAATGCCGACGGTTTGTCCTTTTGAAAAAAGTTCGTACGTTTTCTCATCGTCAAGCGGAATTTTGTCAATATCAATATTGAGATTTTTCGATTTCTTAATATTTTTCAATGTTCCTTTGATAATATCGAGCGTTTCCAAGCCGAGAAAATCCATTTTTATCAAACCGACATTTTCGATAACGCCGCCTTCGTATTGCGTAACGGTAACTTTTTCTTTGGTTTCTTTATCGTCGGCAGTACTCAACGGCACAAAATTGCTCAAATCGTCTGCGCCGATAATCACACCACAAGCGTGAACACCGGTTTGACGCACGGTTCCTTCGAGCATTTCGGCATATTTAAGCGTACTTGATAATATTTCGTCATTTGAAAAACGCGCTGCATTCAATTCCGGCACTTTTTGAATGCAATTTTTGATATTTATTTTCTGTCCGTCGTCGAATCTGTCGGGAATCAATTTTACCAAACGTTCCGCTTCAGGCAATGGCAGTTTATGCACGCGCGCAACGTCTTTTATCGACGATTTTGTCGCCATTGTACCGTAAGTAACAATGCGCGCAACTTTGTCCGCACCATATTTTTCGGTAACCCACTGCAACACCTTTCCGCGTCCGTCCGCCTCAATATCTATGTCAATATCGGGCATCGAAATACGGTCGGGATTGAGAAAACGCTCAAAAAGCAAATCATATTTCAACGGGTCTAAATCTGTAATTTTCAAACAATAAGCCGCCACCGAACCGGCAGCCGAACCGCGCCCGGGACCAAAAGAAATGCCATTTTTTCGTCCTGCGTTGATAAAGTCTTGTACAATAAGAAAATAGCCCGGATAACCCATTGTTTTCATTGTATCAAGTTCAAAACGAATGCGTTCCAACAATTCTTCATTGAGATTTTCGCCATATCGTTCTTTGGCGCCTTCCATCGTGAGTTTTTCAAGATAATCGGCTTCGAGTTTTATTCGATATAAAGCGTCCAACCCATTTTTTACCAAATTATCAAAACGCTCGCCAAATTCTTTTTTCAAATCTTCTTCCGAAAATTTTTGTTTGTATCCTTCCAATGTTCCAAAATCGGCAGGAATTTCGTAGCTTGGCATAATGGCATCGCTGTCAATGCTATAACTTTCAACTTTATCGGCAATTTCTACCGTATTGGCAAAAACTTCGGGAACGTCCGAAAAAATTTGATACATTTCTTCGGATGTTTTCAGCCATTCCTGTTTGGTGTAGCGCATACGTTTTGGGTCATCAAAATCTTTGCCGGTGCTTAAACAGATAAGTCTGTCGTGCGCCTCGCCGTGTTCTTCTTCCACAAAATGCACGTCGTTCGTGGCAATAAGTTTCGTGTTTGTGCGCCGTGCCAACTCAATGATTGCTTTGTTTACACTTTGCTGATATTTATAAACTTTCGTATCGGCATTTAATTTGTCGGTCTGATGCCGCTGAATTTCAAGATAATAATCATCTCCAAAAATCTGTTTGAACCATTGCACGCTTTCTTCGGCGGAACGGATATTTTCTTCCGAAACAACAATTTCGCTGTCGAATCCTGTTTCAACAGCTGTTTCGTCGTCATCAACATCTTTTGAATTTCCCAATAATTTCTGCGAAATTTCGCCACCCAAACACGCCGAACTTGCAATCAAGCCTTCGCTGTATTTTTCGAGCACTTCCTTGTCGATACGCGGTTTGTAATAATAACCTTCAATCCACGAAATAGACACAAGTTTGCAAAGATTTTGATAGCCTTTTTTGTTTTTTGCCAGCAAAATAAGGTGGTGTCCACCTCGGTCTTCCTTCAAGTTTTTTTCTTTCTGTGAACGGCTTCTGCGCGCCACATACATCTCGCAACCAAGAATTGCCTTAAATAATGGCTGTCCGGCTTCTTTGAGTGCTTTATTTTTTTTCTTCGCATAATCAAAAAACTCTTTGATACCGAACATATTTCCATGGTCGGTCAAAGCAATGGCGGGCATCCCCGATTTCACAGCTTTATCGACCAACGCGGGAATGGTTGCCATTCCATCTAAAACAGAGTAATGGGAGTGAACGTGTAAATGAACAAATGAAGGCATAATATAATTTGTGATTTTAGATTTATGAATTAAGATTTGCAAACAGTTTATTTTCAAGAAAATTCTGACTGAAAAACCGAGTATTTTTTGGAAACATAAAGATACGAATCCTTTTTTTCTTATAAAAATCTTTTTCAAAAAAGATATGAACAGCCACTAATGAAGTATTTTTTTAAAATTGATATTATCTTTGTAAAAAATAAATTATAACTCAACATGCGAAACTTAACCGATACCGAAATCACGGTTTTGCAACAGCAAAATTGCCGTTGCGAAAATTGGCAAAATATTTTTGTTGCCGAAAATTTTTCGACCGAATATATACATGACGTATATTTTTCGGGGAAAATAATATTGGAGACAGACGTTCGCATTTGTCGAAGCGCCATTGCCAATTACCATATAAAAAAAGGCGCATACATTCATAATGTAAACGAGTTGGCAGTGAAGGGAAAAACTGCTTTCGGAAATGGTACGGAAGTCTGCGTACTGAACGAAGCGGGTGGACGGGAAGTCAAAATTTTTGATAAACTTTCGGCGCATACGGCGTATATGTCGGCAATGTATCGCTATCGACCGTTGTTGATTGAGAAATTGAATCATTTAATTGACAAATACGTTGCCGAGCAAACCGCCGAAATGGGCGAAGTAGGCGAAAACGCGAGCATAACCAATTGTGGTATCATAAACAATGTAAAAATCGGCACCGGAGCACAACTCGAAAATGTGTCGGAACTGCGCAACGGAACGATTTGCGAGCAGGCGTTTGTCGGCACTGGCGTTATTGCGCGTCATTTTATTATTGGAAAAGGCAGCAAGGTTTACGATTATGCGCTGTTAGATAAGTGTTTTGTTGGCGAAGCGTGTGAAGTTGGTAAACAGTATTCGGCGACAGATACGTTGATTTTTTGCAATTCGCAACTTCTGCATGGTGAAGCAGCGGCGGTTTTTGCGGGACCTTATACCACTTCGCACCACAAATCGACCTTGCTTATCGGTTGTATGTTTTCATTCTACAATGCCGGAAGCGGCACCAATCAAAGCAATCATATGTACAAGTTAGGTCCTGTGCATCAAGGTGTTTTGGAGCGTGGTGTAAAAACGGGAAGTGATTCTTATCTCATGCTCGAAGCGCGAGCCGGCGCTTACAGTCTTATTTTGGGACATCATGAGCAACATTTTGATACTTCTGACTTGCCGTTTTCTTATATTTTGCAAGACACCGGAAGAAGTGTGTTGATTCCTGCCATTAATTTTCAAACGGTTGGTACTTGGCGCGATGCACAAAAATGGCCCAAACGCGATGGTCGGAAAAGTAATGAAAATTTAGATCAAATCATTTTTGATTTACTTAATCCGTGGATTATTCAAAAGGTAAGGCGCGGCATTGAAGTGTTGGAAAAAATACAACAAAAAGAAGCTGAATTTCATGTATTTAAAAATATTAGAATAAAAAATGTTTTTGTTTCTAAAGGTGTTCGGATTTACGAGTCTATCGTTATTTATTATCTTGGTAAAAAATTAATGGAGAAGCTTTTGTCGGTTGGCTTCGATAAAAAAATGCTTAAACCGACTACCACAATAGGTCAACATAATTGGATAGATGTATCGGGATTTGTGATGCCGCAAGATTTATTAGACGAAAATTTATTGAATATCGAAAATCAAAAATTCAATAGCATTGAAGCGATTAACGCTTTTTTCTCCAATTGTTGGGAAGATTACAGTCATTACGAATGGAACTTTGTGTATCATTTGTTAGAAAACGTCATCGGAAAATCTTTCGACGAAATGCAAAAAAATGATATGGTGTCTTTTATCGAATTATATAGCAAAACGCTTGCCGACACGACAGACGCCATCATTGCTGATGCTGAAAAAGAATTTAATACCGCCTCAATGGTCAGCTTTGGCGCAGATGGCTGCGAAGACGACCGACGACTGGATTTTGAAAGCGTGAGAGGAACTTGCGCAAGTAATTCGTTTATATTGGAAATTATACAAAATAAAGAAACGGAATTGGAGAAAATCAATAAGGTATTAAGCGAGTTTTAAATATGGTAAGAGGCTGTCTAAAAATGCACACGGAATACACGGATTAGACAGATTTACACGAGAAAACAAAACACAGATTTTATAAATTGCTAATTGTGAGCAATATAAAATCTGTGTTTTTCCGTTAAATCCGTGTATTCTGTGTGCTAAATTACTTTTTAGACAGCTTCTTTTTGCAATTATTTAATTTCAAATCAATTAAAACCTGCAATAACACCCATAAAATCTTCGGCTTTCAACGATGCGCCGCCAATTAAACCGCCGTCAACATCGGGTTTTCCGAAAAGTTCAGCCGCATTTTTGGCATTACAGCTTCCGCCATAAAGAATTGTGCAGTTGTCGGCAACTGTGTTACCATATTTTGCCGCAATCAAGCTGCGAATATACGCGTGGATTTCTTGTGCTTGGTCAGAAGTCGCAGTCAAACCGGTGCCGATAGCCCAAACGGGTTCGTAAGCCAACACGATTTTTCCGAATTCTTCGGCTGACAGGTTAAATACAGAACCTTCTAATTGCGCTTTTACCACTTCGTTTTGTTTGTTTGCCTCGCGCTCTTCTTTCAATTCGCCGATACAGAAAATCGGTGTCAACTCGTTTTTCAACGCCAACAATGTTTTTTCTTTCAAGATTTCGAATGTTTCGCCGTAGTAAGCGCGACGCTCCGAGTGTCCTAAAATCACATAGTTTGCTCCTGTCGATTTTACCATCGAAGCCGAAACTTCACCGGTGTATGCACCCGATTCTTTGTCGGCACAGTTTTGAGCTGATAAACCTAATTTTGAACTGTCGATAACTGATGCGATGCTCGCCAAATGGATAAACGGCGTTCCGATTACTACGTCACAATTTACTTTTGTCTCGCCCAACAGCGCATTTAATTCTTTTGCCAACGCAACGCCTTCTTGTAGGCTTTTGTTCATTTTCCAGTTTCCTGCAACAATGTTTTTTCTCATTTTTTTATTTTTTAATTATGTAATTAATTGTTTTGATTTCTGTTTATTTTATAAGTTTCCATCCTTTTTAAATATAGCAACGGTCTTTTTATATCAAAATATATACAAGCAAAACACAGATTCATATTACGCAAATAGTCGCCTTGCGGCACAAGTTCATCCAACCAAATACGTTTTATTTTTCGTTTTGAAAAAACATCAAACAATAAATTAATATCCTGTAAATCATGCTTTATAAGTGCGTATTTGATTCAGTTGTAGTCAGAAATTTCTTGACACGAACTTTTATCATGCGACCAAAAAGCGTGTGCCTTTTGTAGCTGATTTAATAGGTAAGATTTTATTTGTTCTTTGGTCATAGATTAATCTTTCCTTTTACAACACATCAATCCAATCAACATCAAAATAATCACAGGAACAAAAAGTATCCCCAACGCTATCAATGTGTTTCTAACTGCTGTTGGTGCAGGAATTTGTCCCAATGCCGAATCTGCCAATGGTTCGGTAAATTCGGGTAAATTCCGGTGGTGCCATTTGTTTATAATGGTGCCGTTTTTTATCAACACCAATCCGGGATTGGAACGGATAATGGTTTTTAATGTAACAGCATCTGTTCTTGCCATCGGAAATTTCGCGCCGGTTAGTTGGATAAAATCTTCTACATCTTCATACAACGACGCATTTAGGCAATAAAACCGATAGCCGTTTTCGCGAGCAAAATCAAAAATGCGGTTGATGCGGGCAGAATCGCGCAACGATGCTCTTTCTAACTTGTAAGAAATCAACAAGAAAGTATAATTCGGGTCGGTCAAAACATTTTGCGTAATATCACCATCTTCATAAGTCGTTATCGAGAAATTATGAATAGGCGGCTCAAAGCCTTTTCGTATTAGTTTTGATTGTTGGTCAACAAATGTCCACTGTTGCGCAAAGGTTGTAAAATCGGTCGCTTCACCGGTTTCTATATCAACAACATTCATTCCTTGAAACTCGAATCCGCGTTGCAAACCGTCTTTTTCATATATCAAAACGGTTTTAAAAGAATCTCTCGGCGCACCTTCGGGAATCTGCATTCCTTCGAGGATATTATTGCCGATTTTGTACGGACGAAAATCGATAATCGGCAGATTCCGAAAACAATAAATGGACAAGCCAACAATAAAAATAAACGCATAAGCGGTAACATACCACCTCGATTTTTTGCCGAAAAGCGGTGGCATTTCATCACGCCAAATAAATAAAATAACGGCAAATACACTAAAAAAGATATTTTTATTAAAAGTTGCCCAATTGCTTATGATGAGCGCATCGCCAAAGCAACCGCAATCTGTAACCGGATTAAAAATAGCCACATACAGCGTCAACGGAAGCATTACTGCCATAAACAAGATAGCAAGGATTGTTGTCAGCTTGCGGTAAATTCCGAAAAGGATATTAAAACCAATCCAAAATTCGAGGGCAGCCAAGAATATCGCCATCGGGAACGCAAGAATGGTAAACATTTCCCAAAATCCGCCGAAAGCAGTCAGATAATCCTGCATTTTGTAGGTAAAACCAAGCGGGTCAATCGCTTTCACGAATCCCGAAAAAAGGAATATTGCCGCAAAAATAACGCGGATAATGTTAACAAAAATCTTCTTAAACATAATAATTTAATTTAATCAGTGCGAACACTGCGTAATTAATCATATCAAAATAATTGGCGTCGATACCTTCGGAAATAATCGTTACGCCGTTGTTGTCTTCAATTTCTTTGGTGCGGTTGAGTTTTTGCAAAATCAAATCGGTGTATGATGTTACACGCATCGAACGCCATGCTTCGCCGTAATCGTGATTTTTTGCTATCATCAGCTTTTTCGCTTCGTTGGCAAAAAAATCATAGAGTTTGAGGGCATCTTCTTCCGTCATATCGGGCTTTTCGGCAAAGCCTTTTTCTAATTGAATAAGACCGATTATTCCATAATTTACAATGGCAACAAATTCCGAACGAATATCTTCGCCCACTTTATTCACGCCTGTGGTTTCGATACTGCGAATGCGGTTTGCCTTGATAAAAATCTGGTCGGTAACTGACTGCGTACGCAAAATACGCCACGAAGTACCGTAATCACGTAACTTTTTGGCGAAAATATCACGACAACCGGAAATGGCTTTATCGAATTCTTGCTCTGTTTTGCTCATTTTATTATTTTTTTGCAGAACAAAGAAGAGTTATCCTGCCTTTCTCAATATCTTCAAACGCTAATTCTAAACCTGTTTTTTTTCTACGTTTTGTTTCTATTTCAAAAATACCAAGTCCTTTTATGAAACTAATTGTTTTTTTTGCAAGCGTATTTCCGTCGTCGTAATTTAGAGTTATTGTTCCCATAATAGTAACATCTTTATTATACCGCAAAGTTAATAACAATCTTCGATTTTTAAATTTTGAACCTTGAATTATTTATACCAACTCGCATACATTTCGTAGTTATGTGCAATTTTTTGATTTATTTCTTTTGCTTGTGCAGGGTCAACATCTTTTACATATTTTGCCGGAACGCCTGCCCAAATAGTGTTTGGCGGAATAATGGTATTCGCCAGCACAACCGAACCTGCGGCAACAATCGCGCCTTCGCCCACTTCTGCATAGTCAAGCAATGTTGCGCCCATTCCGATAAGCGCGTAATTGTTTACTTTGGCACCGTGTATAATCACGTTGTGTCCAATGGACACATAATCGCCGATTTCGACCACCGATTTTTGATATAACGTGTGCAACACTGCACCGTCTTGTATGTTCACATTATTGCCAATGCGAATTGGATTTACATCACCGCGCAGCACAGCATTGAACCAAATGCTGCAATTATCGCCGATTTCAACATCGCCCACAATGGTCGCATTTTCTGCCAAAAAACAATTTTTACCTATTTGCGGCGTAAATCCGCGTACTGATTTAATTAAAGACATAATAAATTTACGATTTTAGATTTTAGATTTACGATTTTTGTTTGAAATGACGTTTTGCGTTAGCCAATCGTAAATCTAAAATCGTCAATTTAGAAATTTCTTTTTTGTTCACTTTCCAAAATCACATCTAATGTATCTTTATCAATTTTCTTGGCAATAATTTTGCGTTCTTTGTTCAACAGATAAAGTCCCGGCGTTACCGTTGTGTCGTAATAGTGCCAAAAATACGAAGTCCGTTGCGGGTCCCAAACATTTGTCCAATCGTGTAACTTGTGTTCATCAATAAATTTTTTCCATTCCTCTTTGTCGGTGTGCGTGTAGAAAGCAAAAACCTCAAAGAAATTATTCTTTTTAAATTTTTGATATACACCATCGTGTAGAACAGGCGTTTCCTTTTTGCAATGTCCGCAACTCGGCTCGAAGAAATAAATCAAGATGTAATCTTGCGGCATATCCAACAGGTTGATTTTTTTACCTTCGAATGTTTCTACAAACAAGTTTTGCGCCACTGCGCCAATTTGGTTATATTTTGTCTTTTTAACTTCACGCTCTAGATTTGCCAACAGTGTAGAATCTGCCCAAGGTGCTTTTCCCGACAAGTAATAATCTTCGGAAAGTCTTAATGTGAGTCCGTCCATTCCCATCAAATTGCTTTTCACGGCATAGTTGAGCATATTGGTCAGCATATTTTTATAGGTAAGTGTATCGCCTTTCGACATTTCGATGAGTCTTATCGCCTCGGCAGTAAGTGTGTCGGGAATTTGCGGCAACATTCGCTGCATATAAAAATCTATTTTTTGCGGTAGAAAAACGGTGTACAGCAAACGCGGGTCACTTAAATTGATATTGTCGAAAAAGTGCCGTCTATTGGCATAATATTCTTCACGCTTCCTGATGGAATCATTTTCGGCAGTTATTTCGGGAATTTTAGCAGGCACCAACGCTTTGAGCATTACGCCAAGCGCTTTGTCGCCATATGTTTGGATAATGTTCGTTTGATAAGCTTCTACTTCTTTGTCTATCGCGTTGATTTTCTCTTGTTGGTCTTTTTGCGCTTGTATGGAATCTTTGCCTTTGAGTGCGCTTTCGTATTGTTTCGATATTTTTTCTACTTCGGCTCTTTTCGACGAAATAAATTTCACATAATTCTGAAATCCTTCGGACTGTTCTGAACCGGTTACAAACACTTTGTAGACCAAATCGGTTGTGTCGATTTTCACTTTGAAGTTTTGTTCGTTTGAAACCAACACGTCAACTACTTTGGAACCTAAAAAATAAATCGTGTACATTCCTTCGTGAAGTGGTTTGTTTTTGATGAAACTTCCCTGCCCTTTGTCGTTCAGCGTCAATGTATCTTTGGAATACAATTTCCCGTAATAATACATACCGAGGTTAATCGTCTCGTTTTTCAATTGCGGCGCATCAATGTCTATTTTGTAGCCTGCGGCAGATTTGGTTTTGTTTGCAAAAGCAATGTTTGTACAGCAAAACGCCAATAATAATGGGATTAAATATTTTTTCATTTTTATGTTGTTTTTTGTTTTAGCCATTTTTGTTCTTCTTCGTTTAAATAAGGATTTAATTTTTCAAAAACCATTTTATGATAATCATTCAGCCAATCAATCTCTACATTATTTAATAACGAAAAATCTATTGATTTCTTATCAAAAGGAAATAGTGTTAACGTTTCAAATCGCAGAAATTCTCCAAATTCGGTTTTCTTGTCTGCTGTTACGAGCGCCATATTTTCCAACCGAATGCCGTATTTGCCCGCGCGGTAAATGCCCGGTTCAATAGTCAAAATCATACCTTCTTCAAGCGCGGTATTATTATTGTCAACGCGAATGCTTTGCGGACCTTCGTGCACATTCAAGAAATGTCCAACGCCGTGCCCCGTTCCGTGTCCGTAATTGATGCCGTTGCCCCACAAAAATTGGCGCGCCAACACATCAAGCTGAAATCCGCAAGTTCCCTTCGGGAAACGGATATTATCCAACGCAATATATCCTTTCAATACGAGCGTATAATCTGTTTTTTGCTGTTCTGTCGGTTCGCCAAGCGCGATGGTACGCGTAATATCGGTAGTGCCGTCGAAGTATTGTCCGCCCGAATCCAACAAAAAGAAATTATTTTGTTCCAAGCGCGCGTTTGATGTTGAGTCGGCGTGATAATGTCCAATAGCACCGTGTTCGGCATAAGCAGCAATTGTTCCGAAACTTTCGCCGAAAAACAATGCTTGTTCGGCTCGGCATTCGCGCAACTTTTCGGAAACGCTCATTTCGGTTAAAGGAACCTCTCTCTCCGCCCTCTCCACAGGAGAGGGAACTGCTTGCGCCTGACTTCGACCGTCAGGCAAGTCTCTCCTTGCGGAGGGATTTAGGGAGACTTCCAACCAATAAAAGAAGCGCACCAAGGCAACACCATCTTTAATACAAGCGTTTTTAAATCCCGCGATTTCGGTGTTATTTTTCTTGCTTTTCAAATAAGTAACGAGCGATGGACGATCTGTCAGCAAAACGTCTTTTGGGAAAAGTTCGAACAATGCGCGGTTCATTGTCGCGCTGTCGAACAATACTTTTTTATTTGGCTGAATTGTAGAAACATATGATTGAATATCGTTGTATCCGCGTATTGTTACGCCTTGTTTTTCTAATTTATTTTTTATTTCCGAAGTCAATTTTTCAGCGGAAATGAACAACAAACTTTTATTTTTTTCAATTACGCCATAAGCCATCGCTACAGGATTATACGGAATATCGCAGCAGCGGAAATTAAACGTCCACGCAATATCATCTAACGCCGTCAGTATCAATGCATCGGATTGCGATTCTTCCAACACGGGTTGCACTTCGGCAATTTTCTCGGCAGTAGATTTGCCCGAATATTTTTCGTCTAATAAAAATATTTTGTCGGCAGGAAGTGCTGGACGATTTTTCCAAAGCGGTGAGATTAAATCGGCATAAACCAACTCAAAATTGCCGGTCAATTTTTCTTTCAAAATATTAACTGCTTTGACGGAAAACACTTCGACATTAATCGCTATTTTTTGCTTGTTAGCAGGCAATTCTTTATTTAACCAAACCGCCAAATCGGGAATAATATTTCGAGTAATAAATAATTGGTGTTCTATTTCTTTTAGCTCGATTTGCGCTTGCAGTTCGTAGCGCGAATCTGTCCATAGCGAACAATGGGTTTGCGTCAGCAAAATCACGCCGTTCGAGCCCGTAAAACCCGAAAGCCACTCGCGTTCTTTCCAATAATCGGCAATATACTCGCTTAAATGCGGGTCAGAATTAGCAATAATGCAAGCATCAATGTGATGCTTTTTCATTTCTACACGCAATAAATTTATTTTTTCAATCGCATTCATTGTTCAAAAAAATAATCTTACAAAAATACAAAAAAACCTGCATTTTTCAAAACGCAGGTTTTTGTATTTATTAAATTTATTTCTTACCAAAGTTTGTATGTCAACTGAAAGCTAAGCATTGGCCAAAAATCAAGCGCCTTGGCAACTGCTTTCGGGACATTGTCTAATATTGAATTCATATTATCATTTGCTTTTGCTACAGCTTCGTTGGTTCCTCCATCGGATATTAATTTGAATCTTGCTTTCTGATAAATAGCGCCCATTTCAAACTTAAATCCTACGCGGTGTTTAGGTATGGCGCGCCCCAAAGTAATACCAAAATATGGCTTTACGACGTTGCCCCAACGAACTTCTGCATCAACTTTACCGTTTGCGTCGGTACTAACCAAAATGCCGTCGCCAAAATTAAGTTTATCATTTCTTAATAAGTTTCCATATTCATCAAAAGCTGTACCGGTTAAACCTATGCTGTTTTTACCGATATAAGTTCCTGCCGTAAAAGCAAAGATTCCTTTTTTGCCCGGCAGAAAATCGAACAACAATTTTCCATTTATAAACTTAAGTTCAGGCGTAATTTCTGCCGATGCATTTTGTTTTATTCCGGCTGCATCTCTGTATTCAAAACCGTCGACATCAATATCTATGAACCCAATTTTTAGGCAGTTAAGTCCAACACGCGCTTTTATATTCGGAATAATGGGCGTGTTGATTTCAAATCCGGGTCCATACATACCAATATTTATACCAATGGCTAAATGTTGGAAAGGATAGCCTTCATAATACACTCTTTTATTTTCGCCAAGTCCGGTTTTGCGCAACTTTGAAGTTTCTTCTGCAGTAGATTCAAACCCTACTGTGTGATCTAGTACCGTCTCTTCTTCAACAATAACAGCAACTTTAGCTTCTTCTTCGATAACATCCGCAACTTCAGGAAGACGCTCTTCTACTACTTCTTGCGTCATGGCACTAACCACAAAAGCAGTCAATAAAATTATGAGTAAATTTAGTTTTTTCATTCTCGTAAGTTTAAAATATTATTAGGTACAAAAATATAATAATTTTTCATTTTTTTGCATTGTCGGTCAATTTTTATTTAACAAGGTTAGATTCTGTTTTATCTCTTCACTACTTTTATCACTTCTTCATTTACTTTTACCATATATGTTCCATTGGGCAAATGACTTATGTCAAATGAATTTGTAGTTGGTTGCAATATCAACTTTCCGTTAAGGTCAAATACTTGTATTTTATTAATTATTATTTGTTCATCATTAATTATTAATTGACCTCTTGTCGGGTTCGGATATGCCGTCAACGATTGCTTGTCTGCCAACACTTCATCGATGTCAACAGAACACAAAACGGTCAGCACACCGGCTGTAAAGAGAATGAAATAGTTGTCGCCGGCGGTTAGTGTTCCGCGGATAATCTTATGTTCGCCTTTCTCCAAATTATCTACATATAACTCGCCGCTCACCGCATCGCCGCTTAGCAAATCACCCGGCATG
>Ga0099364_10007413_pt1 | contig 15664 bp, 15 predicted proteins | sample TergutTh196P3_FD_73070 | JGI IMG/M metagenome (GOLD analysis project Ga0099364, IMG submission 73070) | Microcerotermes parvus P3 segment gut microbial communities from Pointe-Noire, Republic of the Congo - Th196 P3 | ecosystem: Host-associated > Arthropoda: Insects > Digestive system > Gut ...
CGCGATTACGATACTGATTTGCCTTGGCAGTTCTGAGTAATTTTGTCTTGATTTCAACTCGCCGGAGAAATTCCTGCCCCAATAATAAAGGATCCTGCGTTCAATGTTTCCTTCGTCGCTACCTGCATTTCCACATTCATTTTTTCGTGGAATTCACTTCGCCGTACTTGTATATCTACTACGGAGCTTTTATCACCGACATATTCAGGGCTTAACTCTGTCTGAATAAGCGTTAGTTCGTCAGCTTCGATTGGAACATTCAAAACAACCGATAGAAAACGGGCAAGTATGTCTTTGCTGTCTTCATGCCCAAAGATACGCTTAAATGCGTAATCGTTTTTCCTGTTAATCATCTTGACGACATCTGCTGCACCGCGCTCACTATGGGACCGTATATGGAAGCCGCTATGATTGCCACCATCCCGCCGACGATGATTATCATCAACGGCTCCATCATCGCGGTGAGACCTTTTATCTGCTGTTCAAGCTCATCGTCATACCAGTCGCACACTTTTACCAAAGTATTATCGAGCTGGCCGGATTCTTCGCCTATGCGGACCATCTGTATCACTATCGGGGGGAAAATTTTTGCCTCGACCGCCGATAACGCAAGCGTGCGCCCGCGCTTGATACCTTCGATCATCGAGTCAAAAGCCCTTTTCACCACAGTGTTGCTCGAAACTCTGCCCGCTATCTCCACCGCGTTTAATATGGGCACGCCGCAATGGACCAACACCGAGAGCGTGCGCATGGAGCGCGTCATTATCCCCCGGAATATGACCCCTTTCAGGAGCGGCATTTTAAGCCACATCCTGTCGTATAAGCTCCGCCCCGTTTTAGTCCTGCCGAAAGATATAAGCCCCGCGATCACGGTGACCGCGCCCGCTAAGACAATCCACCAACCGTCCTTCATAAAATAGGACAATTTGATTACCGTAACGGTCAGCCACGGCAATTCTATTTCCATCTGCGCGAACACCTGCTCGAACATCGGCACGATGAACGTGACGAACACCCACATCACCAGTACCGCAAAGGTCATTATCACAGCGGGATATGCCATCGCGCCCTTTACCTTGCGCCTTATGGCCTCGTTTTTTTCCAGAATGGTCGCCGCGCGGTCAAGCGAGGATTCGAGCACTCCGCCTTCCTCCCCCGCCTGCGCCAGGGCGACGACCAACTGAGAAAAATGCTTGTTAGCCCCCATCGCCTTGCTGAACGAGAGCCCCGAATCTATTTTTCTTCTGACGTCGATAATAGCGTCCTTGAATATCAGGCTCGTCTCCTGCTTTTCTATTATGTCAAGCGCGGTCACCAAAGGGAGCCCCGCATGAAGCATCGTGGCGAGCTGGCGGAAGAACAGCATTTTGACCTTGTTGGGAACCGTCCCGATGCGTTCCAAAGTTTCGACGAAGCCTTTGAACTTTTCCCGGAAACTGGAACTTCCTGAAGCGGCGGTCACGCTGCCGTCAATTTCGATAGAAATGGGGATAAGCCCCTGAGAGCGCAGGGCATTGACCACTTCGCCCCTGTTTTTTGCAGCCATCCTGTTTTTTATTTTATTGCCTGCCAAGTCCCTTGCCTGGTATCTAAAGTCCATTCTCCGGCTCTCCTGATATAGTGTTGGAATAAGTTAGGGTTTAAGTTGATCGGAACGACGTAAAAATCAACCTAAAACACATTGTACGATAGCACATAATTGAAAACTTTCAAGGTACTTCTTTAAAAAATCTCAAAAATTTTTTAATTTTTTATATTTTCTCATACCTCGCAAGAGTTTTTTGCGATTAAATATTGCTAATATTGGATCAGTTACTTGCTCTGAAATGTAGAGAAAAAACAATTCCGGCGCTAAAAACGCAAATTTTTTTTGAATCAGCCTCTAATGTAACGCAACAATTTGATGAATTGTTGCATTAGGAATTTTACCACAAAAAATTTTTTTTAATGCCTTGCATAAAAAAACTGGATTGCCGCGCCCCGACCTCGTCTTTGCGGTCCGGCGAAGCCGGTTCTTTTCGCCGTAGCGAAGCAACCCAATATTTTTTTGTCTTTGCTTTTTTATATATCCTAAATTCCTATATCCTAACCCCCGCTTTTTAAATAATCCCTTTGAAAAACAATCTGTACCTTTGCGCCGCATTTTGAAGCTGAAGGGAATGTTCGGGAGATTCAATTTTTTTTATATTTTTGATAACATCATGTTCCACAAGAGCGGTAAAGCGCATAATTTTACCGTCGGGCTCCGGGGCAAGCCCCCATATATTAAGCCATCTCCAAACGAACCGCCAGTCCGCGACTTCAACCGGAACTCCCTCTTCCAGTAATTTAAGTCCCCAATAAAAACATGAAAGCACCTTGTCGTCCGCCCTACCCTCTTCTAAATATATTATCAGCATCTTTATCCAGCTAAGGGCCGTCAAAATAACATCCTTTGAATTACGCAGCTTTAACGCGAACGCGGCATATTTCACTTCCACCGACCTGAGGATAAGCCGCCCGCTCCTGCCGCTCCTGTAAAATTCAAAATCTCCCCACACGAGCGGTTCGGTAGCTCCTCCAAAGCGCACGCTTCCTCGTCCTCCCCCGCGGGCGTAAACCTGTAAGCGCCCAAACCCTTTGAGAAACAGGTCTAAAGTCATATCGCCCTCAGAGGATATTTTGCGCCTCAGGACAGTTCCAGTAGCGGAATGATACCCTTGCGGAAAATCAAGCATACCCTAATCTTTTGAGCATGGTCTGAGACTGGCGCCAACCCGGTTTTGTCCGAACCCGCAGGTCTATATATACGGGATGTCCGGTAGCCTTCTCTATCTCTATACGGGCTTGCTGCCCAAGTTTGCGTATCATATTTCCGCCTTCCCCGATAATTATCCCTTTTTGCCCCTCGGTTTCAGCTATAAAATTTGCTCTTATGTAAAGTTTCTTCCTGTCCGGGTACTCGTCAGGGCTCTTGTATTCTTCTATTTCAACGGCAACGCAGTGAGGAACCTCGTCTCTCAGATATTTCAACGCCTGCTCGCGTATAAGTTCCGCCGCGAGGAATCTTTCCGTGCCATCAATGAGGATATCAGGGTCGTGCCACGGCTCGCCCTCCGGTATAAACGGGATGATGGCGTCAATAAATTCTTCGAGATTTAACGATTTTTTTGCGGAAATCTGAACGGAACAATTTATGTCAATATATTTTGAATACAGCTCAACGGTCAGGTTCACGTCATGGCCTGATCTTACTTTATCAATTTTATTCAGCAGCAAGCAGACCGGCGATTTTACATTTTTCAAAAGAGCTATTATTTCAGTGTCATCCGCGCTTATTTCGGCATCATCCGCGCTTACGACATAACAAATGACATCCGCGCGTTCAAGCGCGGCTGCTGCGGATTCAACCAACTTTTTTCCCAGTTTGTTATTCGGAACATGTATGCCCGGCGTGTCCGTAAAAATTATCTGAGCATCATTGGAATTATAGATACATCTTATGGCGTTGCGCGTAGTTTGCGGCTTAGGGGATACGATAGCAACTTTCGTCTTGAGAAGGGCATTCACGAGCGACGATTTGCCGACGTTCGGCCTGCCTGCTATCGCTGCGATACCACATTTCATGACAGGTCCTTTGTGGAAAAACTCAAAGGCAAAATCTCATTTAACTTAAATAATTCAATCCCTTTATCCGATTCCAATATTATCTCCAGATCCGGGTTGAACTCCATCAGCACCTGACGGCACGCGCCGCATGGAGGGCATAAAGTTCCCTCTTTGGCGACTATGGCGATGGAAACCGGGAATCTGTTTCCGCTTGCGATAAGGGAGGATATCGCGTTACGTTCAGCGCAGACCGTGAGCCCGTAAGAGGCATTTTCCACATTGCACCCCGTAAAGGTATTTCCGTCCTCCGCAAGCACGGCGGCGCCGACTTTAAAACCGGAATACGGGGCGTACGCGTTATCCCTTACGTTACGCGCCGCATTTATGAGCTTGTATTTTTTTATGTCATTCATGATTATTTTCAGCCTTTTTATCCAAACTGGCGCCGGGAATAAGGCGCAATGATTTTATTCTGCGGTCCTCCATCTCCATAACCTCTATTGTCCAGTCCCCGTAAGAGAATTTTTCCCCGTCCTGGGGAATTTTGCCCGCAAGGGACAAGACTAAACCGCCAAGGCTTTCGGCGTCTTCCGATTCAAATTGATATGAAAGAGCTTCACTCAGGTCCTCAAGCCCCATCAATCCATTCACGCGCCACGTCCCTCCGTCTTCGGGCTCGATATCAGGAGTTTCCTGATCATACTCGTCCTGTATCTCGCCGAATATTTCCTCTATTATATCTTCCATGGTGACGATTCCCGCTACTCCGCCATACTCGTCCACGACGATCGCCATGTGCACGCGGTCCTTTTTCATGAGCTTGAACAAATCATCCGTCCGGATACTGTCAGGGACGAATATCGGCTCGCGCATTATTTCCTCAATCAGGATGCTGCTCTGCCCGTTCGTAAGGTATTTCAGGGTATCCTTGACGTAAAGCAGCCCGACTATGCGATCCGGTTTTTCGTCGTAAACAGGCAGGCGCGAATGTCCCATTTCGATGAATACCGGAATAGCGTCCTGGACCGACTCATCTTTGGAAATAGCGACCATATCGGTTCTTGGGACCATAATTTCATACGCCCTGGTCTCTTCAAAGGATATGACTCCATGTATCATCCTGCGTTCAACTTCCTCGAACACCCCGCTCTCTTCCCCTATCGAAACCATGCGCTCTATTTCATCCCTCGTCACAAACACCTGCTGATGCTTAAGGTCCATCTTAAACGCCATTCCGATAAAACGGACGATGCCCTGCATGGCAAATATAAAGGGGGTAAGAATAAAAGACAGCAGTCTCAATACAGGCAATAAAAACAGCAATATCCTGTCGGGGTAAATTATGGCCACGTTTTTAGGGAATATTTCCCCGAATATTACGATTAGAGTCGTCATGACGGGCACAACAAAAAGCAATGAACCTTCGCCGTATAACCGGGCTCCCAAAGCGGCCGCCAATACGCTTGCGGTAATATTTACAACGTTATTCGATATAAGGCATACTGTAAGGACCTTTTGAGTGTCTTTGAGAAGCCAGTCGCAAAGTTTTGCGTATCCGGGGAATTTCTCCTTGAGGGTGATTATTCTTCCCTGCCCTATCGCGGTGATCGAAGTCTCAGCGGCGCTGCACAGCGCGGAAACGGCTAAAAGCAAAAACAATGTAAAAAGCGATCCTATCATTTGATTTCTCCCATTATTTTACTTTTTATGATTTCCTGCCTGCTCCGCATATTTGTCTCGTTTTCCTCCGTTTCATGATCCCAGCCTAAAAGATGTAAAAAAGAATGGGCTAAAACAAGGCACAATTCCTCAAAATATTCTTTTTTGTTTTCAGCCGCGTTTTCCGATATCATCTCAGGGCAAAGCAGGATATCGCCCAGCAGCAATATGGGGCAATCCGTTTGCGGGGCGAATTCTCCGTTATTTTCCCACATTGGGAATGAAAGGACATCCGTTGGAGCGTCAATGTCCCTGTAAATTTTATTCTGTTCTTTCATATCGCCTGGTGAGAGTGTGGAAATGGAAATTTCAACTGTTTCAGGTTTTGGCGTATCTTGCGGCCATAATGATTCGATTTCATTTTCAAATACTCCTGCCAAAACATTGGCGTCCGGGAAAGGATATTGGTCGCAATCTTCACTGTCAACTGATAATTGCACTTTCAAAACAAGTTTTCCTCCTAAAATAATATGACTATCCAAATAACTCATGCGAGGCTATGGCGAGTATAGCATTTGTGCCGGTGACGCTGCTGTTTATGTACTATTTGGATAGTCATGAGTTAATCTATCAGAGCCTCTATTTTTGCTATAAATTCCTCCACTTGAGGGTTTTTATAAGCATTTAAGCTCTCTTTATAATTCTCCAGGGCCTCCTGGTATTTCCCCTGTTTGTACAGGTCATTTGCTTTACTGAGAAAAGAATTTGCCTTTTCCACATCTTCGATGGTTTTTTCAAACCGGTCAATAAACTCTTTCAGTCTTTCATTTTTTGATAACTCATAGCTTTCTTTGTACTTCAGCAGCGCCTCATTATATTTTTTTTCAGAATATAACGAATTCGCCTCCTTTAAAAACCTGTCAGCCGCTATCAGTTGTTCGCTGTTATTCTGATTCGCGGCATTTTCTTCCGGTTTGGATTCAACCGCCACGGCGGCGTCGCCGGGCTCCGCCACGGCTTTCAGCAGCGCGGTCTCCAATTTGTTTATCTCATCGGTAATTCTTTGGTGCCCGGGAACTTTTGTCAACGCTAATTTATACCTCTCAAGAGCTTCTTCAGGTTTATTCTGCCTGAGCAGCGCTTCCGCCTCGGCAATCAGCACGCCTGCCCTTGCCGCGTCAGCCTCTCTTACAATATCATCCGCAGCTTTATCATAGGCAAATTTTAAACTTTCCCTATAAAGCTCAACAGCGTCTTCCCGGCGATTTCTTTGCCTCATCAGCTGCTCCGCGTCCCTGCGTAATTGTAAAGCCTGAGCGTCTTTGTACTTTTTTTCCTCGCCCGCAAGCCAGAGCTCAAGATCATTGTCTCCCCATACTTCCAAACTGCTGCGGTAAACATCGAAAGCTTCCGGGAATTTTTTTGCGTTAAACAAGGAATCCGCTTCTTCCCGAATCTTTGAAGCCCGTTCTTTAAGTTCTTCTTCCTCCGCGACCCGATACTCGATAGTCGCGGCATAAATTTTAATGGGCTCATCCTCGTGCAGGGTTAATGCCTGTGAAAATGATTCCATGGCCTCTGTGAACCGCTGCTTGCTTACAAGGGAAAAAGCCCTCTGGAGCAATTCCTTGCGCTCTTCTCTCGTTCGGGTTTCGTTTTCAATTTCTTCGGCGATCCTCAGTATCTCCGCCGCAATGTGTTCGTTCTTTTGAAGCAGCAGACTGTCACGATATTTGGAAATCGCCTCCACCTTACGCTGCTGCCCGAGCAGCCAATCGCCTTCGGCGCGCAATCTTTCAGCCAAAGCTATTTTATTCTGTCTTTCATTCAATTCGGCCTCCAAATTGGATATAAGCAAACGTTTTTTCCCATCCGGAACAAGCCTCTCGGATTCCTTCATGGTCAACACGGCTTCCTCTTCCCTTCCTTCCAGCATCCTCAATGACGATACCGCTGAAAGATAATAAGCCTCCTCGATTATTGCATTGTCATTATGCAGCCTTGAAAGCCCCATTGATATATCTGGATCCGAAGGGTCAAGGGAAGAAGCCTCGGCGGCTTTTTTTATAGCTTCACGGCGTTTTTGCTCCGCCCATAATTTTTCCGCTTCCAGCCATATTTCCCAAGCCTCGGCTCTTTGTAAATCGATCAAAATGTCCTCATAAGCCACAGAAACGACGAAACTTGTTTCAGCACGGCCTATTTCGATCCCGGAATTGTCTTTTGCTATAACTTCGATTTTGCTCAATCCGGGAGCATTGCGCCTGACATTTATCTCTTTCCCTATATCTCCGGATATCAAAGTCTCCTTATCCAAAATCCATTCATATACCGCTTCTTCAACGAACGGAAAGATTTCCGCCCTAAGCGGTATATCACTCCTCGTAACAAGCTCGCTGACAGACTCCAGCATCTTTCTTACAGGATTCCATCTACGGTGGTTTGCTGAATTGATCCCGGCGAAATTGATCCTCATGGTATAGCTGTTCGGCATTACCGACAGCCTTTTTTCCATTATCGGGATCCTTGGATCTTTCGCTTCTTTGGCGTAGACTTCAAGTCTCACCACCGCCGGGGCTTCATCGCCCGGCCTGAAATTTACAGCTCTTCCGCCGTCCGTATTTTCCACGTCTTTAGCATTTCCGGATAATTCCCATTTATACGCTAATTTTTCGGAATCCAGCCAACTGCTTCCTTCTATTCTCACCGCGGTTGATTGTCCGATCATTGGTATGACCGGTTCCGATTTCAATTCCAAAGGCTGTATCAACATGGCATCCAGCCATTTTTTGTATGACAGATCCGCTTTTAAATCAGCTAATTTTTCTTCCGCTTCCTTTGAAGCAAGCAGAGATAAACTTCCGGTTATTCTCTCTATAGCTTCCGCCAAACGGGCCTCTCCCTCCAAAGCGAGACCCTCGTTGTAAAGCTTTTTTGCTCTTTCCTCGGTTGTCTTTTGATCTTTTACGACAGATTCGAGAGAATCTATGGCATCTTTCGTTTCCATTGAATATGGCCACGCTGCCCAGCTTTCCCAATACATATCAAGAGCTTCGGTGAATAAATTCCGCCCTCTTAAATCACGGGCTCTCTCCGCCAGTTCCGCCCCTCTCGCCCTTCTTTGTTCTCTATCCGTAACGGCCCTCTCTATTCTAAGTTTAAGGGCATCTCCTTCCGGAGTTTGTAATATTTCCAACGCATTATTTACTATAACCAAAGCCTCGCTGATTTTTCCGTCAGCTTCAAGTTTTGCCGCTTCCGCATACAGTTCATTGGCTTGTCTTTCGCGGTTTGACACTTCGTTTATTTTATTCTCCAATGCTTTTAGATCCCTGGCGACTTCCTCATTTTGCCGCAGGCCTAAAGAAATATTGTAAACTTCGAGCGCGGCTTCAAGCTTCCCCTGCTCTTCCAGGAATCTGGCTTCTTTGGATCTCTTCTCAGCTTCCTCAATATCCCTTCTTACTTTCAGAATACTTTGCTCAACCTGTATTATGGCCATTTCTACGGTAAGGGCGGGGACTAAAGCATACGACTTTTTAAAATTTTCCAATGCCCGCTCAAGAAGCTCCATATCGTTTTCCTGACTCGCGTTTGCTCTGACTTCAAGTTTGATTGCTTCTTCCGCAAGGTTTGAAGCCTCGATGCTGTCGGCTTGATTCTTTCTGATTCCTTCCTGTATTTTCCGCCTTAAAGGTAAAATCTGCGGTAAATCCCAGACATTTTGAGCCTCTTCCAGTTTAGATAAAGCCGCGTCAAGTTCGCCCCTGAGTTCCAGCCGCTCCGCGATCCGAAATATCTCCTGGGCGGACCTTTGCTTTTGAGTTTCAGCCTTAAATCTGCCCTCAACCACAGCTAATTCCTGGCGAACATCCGAATCATCATAATGAATCAGGCTTCTCTCAAATTTCTCTATCGCCAGATCAAGATGTCCGTCCGAAATGTGCATTCTCGCCTGCCTGCGCAAAGATTCCGCCATTGCTTTATTTTCAGCGTCTTTAATGATTTGGGATTGAATTTCTTCCATTATCCCGCGTATAGCTTCATCGGGGTTTAACGCTTCAGCTTTCCTGTATTCAGCTAAAGCCTCTTCGAGCCGGCCGTCGCGCAATAATATCGAGGCATGGCGCGCCACATCAACGGAACGCTTTACGTTGTCAACGCCATCAGCGCCAAAAGACTCGCTCGCTATTAAAATAAAAAACAGAAATAGGCAAATTTTCTTCAATTTTCCTCTCCATCCTTATCAAAAAATAAAACAAGTCCTCCCCTTTGGCAAGAGACAGGACCTGATCATCGATTTATAAGATTGAATTACTGTCCGGAATGTATATCGAGGCTACGCCCGTATCATCCCATAATAAAAGCAAAAGAAACGGTTCCCTTATTTGCACGCCTGTTCTGATAATGCGCATCGTGGTTTTTTCATCTTGAAGCATGTATAAAGTAAACCTTGCTCTATCCATGGTCCTGAAAAAATCACGAAGTTTAGCAAGGTCAACCTGCTCTCTCTTTATTTCCGCGCCGGATTTAAAAACCGGTTCCCATGTATTTGAATCCTCAGGAGAAAATAATTCAAGGAGCATTTCCGCATTTATGACCTTGTCATCAGCGTTTTCTTCATTAACGTCCGCTTTTGAAGCGTCCTTTTCAATTATTACCTTGCCTGTGGAAAGATAATTTTTCAGGCTTGGTTTGGATGATTTTCGACTCACTGTTTCCACCCCTTCGAGATCTATTTCATTTTTGCGATAAACTCGTCCGCCATGGCACGATAATCGTTGGCAGCATTTGATTTAGGCGCGTATTCAAAAATCGAAACGCCAACGCTGCAAGCTTCAACAAGGCTTACGTTTTGTCTTATGTAATTATCAAAAAAAGCATCGCCGAAAAAATTTTGTACTTCCTCTAAAACTTCTCTGTGCATATGTATACCGGGGTTATGCCGGGACATGGCGATCCCGCCGATTTTGAGGCCGGGATTAAGCCTTTCCCTGAAAAGAGATACTACCTGATTCAGCAATCTCAGTCCGGCAATAGCGAAAAATCCGCCTTCCAGCGGAACGAACAGCTGGTTGGCCGCCGCTAAAACATTGCGGGTAAAAATACCGAGTTGAGGAGGGCTGTCGCAGAAAATGTAATCATAACGATTTTTTTTGATTTTGCTTAAACCGTCTTTCAATAAGGTTTCCTTTTCTATCATGCCGTGGGAAGAAAGCTCAAGCATAACGAGATCCAGAGTGCTTGGTATTATATCGATACCCTCGCGTGAAATGACAACCTCATCCCATCCGCAGTCTCCATTAAGGAAATCAAGAAGATAAGGCTGTTTTTCATCTAAATTGATCCCAAATCCAACAGTAAGATTGCCCTGCGGGTCCATATCAATCACCGCTACTTTTTTGCCCTTTTCCCGTAAAGCAATTGCTAAATTCTGGCAAGTAGTCGTTTTCCCAACTCCGCCTTTAAGATTACAAAAACCAATTGTCAGCAATTCAAACATCCCTTTCTAAAAGAGGGCTTCAATACCTTTGAAATAATAACATGATTTGCCTATATAGGAAAATTTTTTAATCATTTTTTATTTGTGATCCAATTAACTTTCCAAAATTTTCATAAATAAAAACTCATGTTCTTATATTATTTCCTGCCCCAAAAGAATATTTATTCCCGCAGCCCTGTGTCTGAGCTTATATCCCACATATCCTTCCGAAAGCGCATCCGCCATTCTTCCCCTGTCATGCAGGTTTATTTCCAGATGCCCCGCGGTTTTAACGGCCTGATTATCCGCAAGTTTCTTTACTAAAATAAATCTTTCATGCCCTCCGTACATACTCGCCCTCGCAATAATTATAAAACCGGAGGCAAATAAATTTTTTAAACTGACGGGGTTTCTCGGAGAAACTGTAGCAACGACATGATCGCGCTTACCATATAATAAAGGTTCTATCCTGAACCAGCTCAGCAACTGCAGGTTATTCCCGCGGAACCGGCTGTCCACTGCGCATCCGTCGCTGCAAGCGGCATTTTTCGTATACTTTTCCCCTAATATACCCTTATATTCCGAGATAATATCCTGGTTAAATGTCAATACGCGAATACAGATAAGGTTGTTTTCCTCCCTCACGCCAAGTACGATACCGTCGCCGGCAAGGTCTGTCGGCAGGGAATTATCCGGCACAAATATTTCCGAGTCTCCTATTGAATTTGCTATCATTTCATAAAAATTGCATGCCTCGCGTTCATCTTTTGCGGTTAAAAAAGTAAATTCGCAGGCAGTATGCACAATTTTCCCTTTTTCTTTTTTCTTGAGAAGAATAGTTTCGTTCAAGCTAATATCCTCCTTTTGTTCGGTTTTAACGCCTCCAGTTTCATAATATTTAGTATATTTAATGTGATTAATCTATAATAAGTTTATCATATTTTACAAATTCAAATTTCAGGAGACGCAACATGGCAAAAATATTTACGGTTAAACAGAACGATTACGATCAAAACAGCATAAATTCAGCTGTGAAGAAAATATTTTCATATTTCGGAGGGATAGAGCGCTATGTAAAAAAAGGCGACGATGTTTTACTGAAAGCAAATATGCTCTCGGCAAACGAAATAGCGGAACGCGTGACCACAGACCCCTCCGTTGTGCGGGCTGTCGCCATTGAAGTCATCAACGCGGGAGGAAAGCCTGCTATATGCGACAGTCCGGGGTTGGATAAATTTTCAAGCGTGGCGAAAAAATCAGGCCTCGCCGCCGTGGCGGAGGAACTTAAAATCCCATGCGAAGAATTAACGGCGCCGGCGGAACTGCCCAATTCAAAAACCGCGATGTTCCGTAAGATCGAAGTATCTAAAAAAGCCCTTGACGCTGACGTGATAATAAATTTGCCGAAAATGAAAACTCATGGACAAATGGTGCTTACACTCGGGGTAAAAAATATTTTCGGCGCCGTGGTGGCGCAAAGAAAAGCGGAATGGCATTATAAGGTAGGGCTTAGGCGGGATATGTTCGCTTCTTTATTGATAGATATTTACATGGGGATAAAACCTTCCTTCACCATATTGGACGGCGTGTGGGGAATGGAAGGAAGGGGGCCGGCGAACGGGACCCCAAGAAATTTCTCCCTGCTCGCGGGCGCGGAAAACTCGCTGACCCTTGATTTCCATGTGTGTCGTCTTCTTGGGCTGCCGCTTGAGGAATTCCCTTTATGGCAGGCCGCGAAATTAAAAAATCTGCCTGAAACGGAAATTTCGGACGATGAGCTTGCGGGAGATTTCTCCCATCCTTTTAAATTTGAAAACGCGGATATACCAAAATTCAGCTCTTTACGCGTAATGCCCAAATTTCCGCTGATCGAACCGCTGCTTACGTCAAAGCCCGTACAAGACCTGAAAAAATGTATACAATGCCTTCGATGCGTCGAAATATGCCACGCGCGCGCGATGAAAATAAATAAAAATGGAGTAAAACTTGATTTCGATTATAAAAAATGTATACGGTGTTATTGCTGTCATGAATTTTGCCCGAAAGACGCGATAGATTTTAAGGACGGGCTTATTCTTAAAGTCCTGAAATTTTTAGGAAGATGATTTCGGGATAGGGGTCGTTTTTAGGGTGATTTTCGGACGGTTTTTATTAAATAAAGAACTGCAAGCCTCTTCTATTTATATGCAACATTAGGTATAATTCAAAATTAATGTAATAAATTTTATTTTATTAAAATTTAGGAGGTGGGGCTGGTGACCAATGCAGTAAAAAAATTTGAAGTAGGGGTCAACAGTGTATGGTGCAAGGGCTGTTCTCTTTGTGTCAACATTTGTCCGAAGAAAGTTCTCGAACTGAGCGACAGACAACAGAAATCGACTGTGGTAAGAATGGACGAATGTATCGGCTGCCGTCAGTGTGAGAATATATGCCCTGATTTGGCGATCACAGTTAAGGAGGCTTCAAAATAATGACGGAGATCAAAAATGTCGCTTTTATGCAGGGCAACGAGGCCGTTGCTCACGGGGCAATTGCCGCGGGCTGCCGTTTTTACGGCGGATATCCTATCACTCCATCAACAGAAGTAGCCGAAATAATGGCTTATGAACTTCCAAAAATCGGAGGGAAATTTATCCAGATGGAGGACGAGATCGCCGGCGTGGCAGCCGTTATCGGAGCGGCCATTGCCGGAGCAAAAACGATTACCGCAACCTCGGGCCCGGGATTCTCCCTTAAACAGGAAAACATCGGCCTCGCTTACATGGCGGAAATACCTGTCGTCATAGTGGATGTTATGAGAGGCGGCCCGTCCACGGGGCTTCCGACGAAAGTCTCGCAGCAGGATGTAATGCAGGCGCGCTGGGGAACTCACGGCGACAGCCCGACTATAGCTTACGCTCCGTCGTCAGTTCAGGAATGTTATGACTTGACAATAAAAGCGTTCAACATGGCGGAAAGGTTTCGTCAGCCTGTCTTTATAATGAGCGATGAAGTTGTCGGACACATGAGAGAAAAAGTTATTCTTCATAAACCTGAAGTTTTGATCGAAAGAGCAAAGCCGTCGGTTCCGCCTGAAGAATTTGTGCCATATCTTGCGGACCCCAAAACGCAGGTTCCTGAAATGGCCGCGTTCGGAGACGGGTATCGCTGGCACGTTACGGGGCTTACCCACGATGACTGGGGCAAACCCACAAACAACGCGCCTGTAATTGAGAAAAAAATGCGCAGGCTGATGAGCAAAGTTGATGATTGCCGGGATGAAATAGTTGAGTTTGAGACGGAGTCCATGGAAAACGCTGAAATTGTATTAGTGGCTTATGGCAGTGTCGCGCGTTCGGCGCTTCGCGCGGTGCGCGACGCGAGGGCTGCCGGGATCAAAGCGGGATTTTTTAAACCCATAACGATATGGCCATTCCCGGATAAAGAGCTTGAATCAATGATAAAAGAAGGAAAAACGATTTTAGTGCCGGAAATAAACTGCGGGCAAATGGTTCATGAAGTAGAGCGCGCGGTCCATGGAAAAGCAAAAGTGGTGCTTCAAAGCCTTGTCAACGGGGAACTTTTCAAGGCGTCAGAAATATTCGCACGTATTAAGGAGGTATGTTAAATGCCAAACCCTGAAGTATTCGGTTGGATAAGAAAGAATTTTTTCCCGCATATATGGTGTCCAGGATGCGGAAACGGGGTGGTAATGCACTCCCTCATCCGCGCGTTTATAAAATTAGGATTAGACCCTGCGAAGACGGTCCTGGCGTCCGGGATAGGATGCTCAAGCCGTATGCCGGGCCATATCAATGCCTGCACGGTGCATACCACGCATGGAAGATCTCTTGCGTTCGCCACCGGAATAAAAATGTTCAAACCTGAATTGACGGTTGTTGACGTTATGGGAGACGGAGATTGCACGGCGATAGGCGGAAACCATTTTATCCATTCGTGCAGAAGGAACATAGACATGACGGCGATAATTTTAAATAACAATATTTACGGAATGACCGGAGGACAAGCTTCCCCCACCACTCCCGACGGGGCGTGGGCCAGCACGACACCATGGGGGGCTGTCGATCCGTCATTTGACATCTGCAAACTTGCGGAGGGAGCGGGAGCGAGCTATGTAGCGCGTACAACTATGGCGGCCCCCATCCAGATAGAACAATTCATAACAAAAGGCATAAAAAATAAAGGGTTTTCGGTAATAGAAGTGTCCACCAACTGTCATACCTATTTTGGACGTAAAAATAACCGCAAAACGCCGATCGAAAATTATAACTTTTTCAAACAGAATTCCGTTCCGCTTTCAAAAGCAAAAGAGATGTCAAAAGAGGAACTGAAGGGGAAAATAGTCTGCGGAGAGTTTCTGACCGGCACCGATGTGCCTGAATATGTTGAAAAATACGACGAAGTTATTAAGAGAGCGGGGGGGAAATAATCATGGAAGGAAGGTTTGAAATTCGCATCGCCGGTTCAGGCGGACAGGGAGTTATTCTGGCAACAGAACTTATCGGCCAGGCAGCCGCCCTCTATGAGAAAGACCTTTACGTCGTTCAAACTCAGTCATACGGGCCTGAAGCGCGCGGAGGGAAATCAAAAGCCGAGGTGGTAATATCAAAGGAACTTATTGATTATCCAAAGGTGATCGCTCCAACGCTTCAAGTTATATTAACGCAGCCTGCGGCGGATGATTACGCTCCGGATACGATGCCCGGCGGCAGGATAATTTACGACGATTTCTTTGTTACGAATGTTCCCGGCTTTACTTTTTCGTCAGGGGAGGGCGGAGTAGAGCACGAAGAGCAGCATATTGACGCAAAAGCTTACGTCCTTCCGATAGTCAAAACGGCGCTTGATAAATTGGGCAGAGAAATTGTGACCAATATGGTCGCCCTGGGAACAGCGGGACGCGCGCTTGAAATTGAAAACGTAATGTCCCCGGAT
>Ga0099364_10007414_pt1 | contig 15664 bp, 14 predicted proteins | sample TergutTh196P3_FD_73070 | JGI IMG/M metagenome (GOLD analysis project Ga0099364, IMG submission 73070) | Microcerotermes parvus P3 segment gut microbial communities from Pointe-Noire, Republic of the Congo - Th196 P3 | ecosystem: Host-associated > Arthropoda: Insects > Digestive system > Gut ...
ACGATTTTTCATTTTCTTCGCTATGTTGTTGTCTTGCGTGATGCTGGTACTTCGCTGAAAATAAAAATAGTATTCGTCGTGCACATACACAGATTGCGCCGCATGATGGAACAGCCGAAACATGATGGGTAAGTCTTCATAGGTTCGCCCTTTAGGAAATTCTATATATTTGAATAATTGTGTTTTAAATATTTTATTCCACATCACCGAATCCCATTTTCTGCCATCCAATACCAACAAGACCCCGTCTGTACGTTCCACTATATCATATGAACCGGCTTTACCCTCTGTGTTGCCATGCTCTATTCGTCCGTCTTCAAATATTTTACAGTATCCGCACTGCGCAATATCCGAATCGGTGGACAACATCGCCTGCATCATGCCGGCAAACATGTTGGCATCAATCCAATCGTCCGAATCCACGAAGGCGACATATTCAGCCGTTGTATTTTCGACGCCTGTTTTTCGGGCGTAAGAAAGCCCTTCATTTTGTTGATGAATTACCCGTATACGTTTATCTTTCTTTTGCCAGGCATCACACAATAGTCCTGTCCGGTCGGTACTGCCGTCGTCTATCAGCAGGATGTCCAGATGGGTATACGTTTGCCCGACAATGGATGAAATACATTTATCGACGTATTCTTCAACATTATAACACGGCACAATTACAGACAAAAGCGGTTGGTTCATTGTTCGATTGATTTTCAAATGCTATTGTCTTCTTTATACGTTGTTATTTGGGAAAAGTTGTTATTTTGTCAACAATTTTGAATATTTTTGATTTTTTTGTTTAAATATATAAAAAAATAGCGTATCTTTGCATTTTAATCATAAATCAAAAAGAAATGAATTGGGTAAAACAACAAATTGAAAAGTGCAAAAAAGAATTGTACCATGTAATCAACACTCATGGAAATGCTAAACAGTGTTATCTTTGTAAGAACACATTCTTCCGTTATTACAAATTTATGGGCGGCACAAAATATTTGTCTTCATGGTATAAAAACACACATATGATTGGAAGCGATATTGACAATTATTATTGTCCGTATTGCGCTTGTCATGATAGAGAAAGACATCTTACCGCTTATTTTGATAAGTTAGATTTGTGGCCCAAAGAAAATACCAAAATATTACATTTTTCGCCGGAATTCAATTTTTCTAAAAAAATCGAATTGTATCATCCGTTGGAATACATTAAAGCAGATTTGAATCCGGAACAGTACATAGAACCCGGTATTTTGGACGTGAAGCAAATAAATTTGATGGAAATACCTTATGATGCGCAACATTTTGACATGGTGATATGTAATCATGTTTTAGAACATGTTCCCGATATGAAACAATGCTTGTCAGAGATTTACAGAGTTTTAAAAGAGGGAGGCATTGCCATTCTACAAACGCCTTTTTCAAAATTATTTCACCGACATTTTGAAGATTCAGCAATAATAACAGATGAACAAAGAGCATTTTTCTATCTGCAAACCGATCATGTACGCATTGTTAGCGAACGTCAATTTATTGAAGAATTGAAAGAAGCAGGATTTCAACTTGCGTTCATCAAGCACAAAGAGTTATTTGACAGTAATTTTGCTACCTTGTATGGAGTTAATCCTGAAGAAGATCTAATTAAAGTAGTAAAACCTATCTCCCTATCTCAAAATCCCCAATGAATCAATATCGTGGGCAAGTTGTATGGAAAACAACTCTGCGTTTTTCTTGTTCAAATGGGTAGCGTTGTAGAAAGAGAGCGTGTCGTATGACATTGGGATATAATTATAATCCAGAATTGGGATGTTGTATTTTTTTGCGATACTGTCGTACATTTGATACATCCCATCTACATCCAATATCCTTTCAGTAGCGCCTATGTAGAGGGGCGCATAAACAAAGACCATGCGAATGTTTTCGGCATAAGCCTTTTTCAAATAATTATCAAACAGCGATAATGCAAAACTGTCTTGCAAATAATCAATTTCGGTAACTTCCTGAAATACGGTACCATCCCATGGCAAGTCTCTGCCGCTATAGCCTTTGATGATATTTGCCTTATCTCCCACTAAGCGGATTCCTTCCTGAATCATGTGGTTAAGCCCGATATATCTGTAAGCGGGAAGATATTCTTCTAAAATACTGAAGTTTTCATATTGCGAAGCAGCCCTTTTTAACGAATCATCAAAAAAGTACGGAAAAAATTGCTCTCTTTCATAACCAAAGAAAATTCCTACAGTAGAGAAGTCTATGTTTTGTATGATGAGTTTGGGTTTGGGATTGAAGCGACGATAGGTATCGTACCTTAAAATCTGTCTGTTGATGAAACTTCCATCAACGCCTATGTTATAAGCGTCTACGCCTAAAATTGAATCCAGAATCAGCGGGTTGTATTGCGTCCACGCTCTGGAATTTCCCATGATAATGACGTCGTGCCGCAAATCACCGGAAAACATTTCGTTCCAACCGACCAACATGCGCGTTGTGGATTTTTGCAGCCTTTTGCTGAGTACATAATCCGCTGCATAAGCCAATCCCAACAGTCCTATTCCGAAAATCACCAATAAGCCGATAAATTTCTTCATTTCTTCCTATTTTAAAATTGAAAATATATAAATGTTGACGCTTTTACGCCAAATATAAATACTGCGGCTATCAAAACATAATAGATGATAAACTTCACAACATGCGATTTTATTCCCGTCAACACCAATCCATGTTCTTTATGCCGCTGTATCCACTCAATCGTTAACATGATGGCGATAAACATCGATATTTGCTTCCATCCCGGTTCAATAACAAGCCAGCCTCCATTCGTTATTCCCCACAAATAGTCAAACGCCAACCCGATACTCTCTGAGCGGAAAATAACATTCCCGACAGTGACCAGACAAAAGGTCAACAGCATGTTCAACAGTATTTTAGGTTTTGGAAAACCCCATTTGTACGTCTTTATTTTGTTTCTTTTGAACATGGCGCCTGTCAGGATCAACGGAATATACAACAAACCCTGATACAACCCGAAAAATGCAAAAGTCCAGTTGTCGCCATGCCATAAACCAATGAGTATAAAGGTGATCATGATGGCGGCTATGGTACCCCAGTTTCCCTTGTCGCGCCATTTGATATTCAAAGGCATAAATATATAGTCGGTCAGCCACGAGGTAAGCGAAATATGCCACTTTCGCCAGTATTCCGCGATATTTTGGGCAAAAAACGGAAAATCAAAATTTTTGGTGATGCGTATGCCCAGCAGTTTAGCCACGCCAATAGCCATATCGGTATATCCTGAAAAGTCGGCATACATTTGGAACGAAAAAAGCACGGCAGCCATTAACAGCGTACTACCTGTTTGCAACTGATAACTGCCGCCAAAGACTTCGTCAACATAAATGATGCAATTGTCGGCTATGACCACTTTTTTGAACAATCCCCAGAGGATTTGCCTCATGCCGTCAACGGCGAGGGAGAAATCAAATTTCCGCTTGTTTTTCAATTGAGGAATCAATGTTGCCGGTCGGTCTATGGGACCCGAGAGAATACAGGGAAAAAATGCTACATAAGTGGCAAATGTTACCATATCGCGCGTTGGCTCGAATTTACCGCGCTGAATATCTATAATATAACTCAACAGACGGAACGTATAGAAACTAATGCCCACCGGTACAATAATATTGAAAGTATGCAAATTGCTTTGCAATCCAAAACTTTCAAATAACGCCTTAAACGACGATATGAAAAAATTGAAATATTTGAAATACAGCAATATGCCAAGTCCGAAAACAACTCCCAGAGTCGTCAACAGTTGTTTGCGTTTATCGGTTTTTCCCTCATGTATGGCAATGCCCAAAAAGTAAAAAACAACCGTTGTTAGTGCAAGTAAGGGCAATATTTTCCAATTGATCCAAGCGTAAAATACATAACTTACCACAAACAGCAATATATTTTGCAGTTTCGTTTTCTCTTTCAAAATGAAATGATAGAGCGCAAAAACAATGACAAAAAATATCAAAAATTCTATGGAATTGAAAATCATAACTTATTCATTTTTAATATAATTGAGCAATTCACGCGCCACTGCCTCGCTTCCTTTGTATGACCAATGCGTGTCATGTAACATATACACGTCTTGTTCTCCGCTTCTCACCATTTCCTGAAGGATTGGTTTGGTATCAATCACACAAACATCGGGTATTTTTGAAAAACTTTCTGTTGTCGTATCCACAGGAAAAGAATCGTCGGTCATAAATGGACGATAAACGTCATATTTATCGGCAGACAGCAAAAATATCATCTTGATTCCGTGTTCTGAAAATTTTCTATTGAGCATGATAAGATTTGTTTTTGCCTTCTCTATATCTGTTTGCGATGCGTTTTGAAAATACATGTCAAACTTGTAATGAAACAGTTTTCTTGATAAATACGGATGCGTGAAACAGTCTTGCTTCAAATGATGTTGGTATGCAGGATTTTCAAAGCCTAAGCGCAATCTGATAAATGCATAAAAATCAAACAGGTCATAATTTCTTTTTATGGTGGTCGGATCGAAAAGATAATATTTATCCATGTCTTTCGGAACTTCATACAATATGTCAAAATCTATAGCGCACAGCCTCTCAATAGCATCTCTGTCGCCAATTTGCAATATAACCGTCTGATAATTTGAACTGTCAATAATACCGCTATTTAACAATCCAATGCCCGTATTAAATTGATTGTAATTGTCGATTTTGAATCTAATGTTCTGTATTCTATTTCCCAATAAATGAGACAAATAATTCTGATAACCATATAATTTCTGGTTGCTGAATGAATCGCCTATGGTCAGAATCTTTGCGGTATTTGCGATATGCAATTTATCGTTTGAAACAACCAACGTATCTACAGTCAAATAGTTCGGCAAGTATTTTCCGAATATATATTGGTCATATTTTTTCCCAAACGGGAATTGTATCAACGAGCCAATATCACCGGTAAAATGTGGCGTCATCATCTTATATCCACCAAAAAAACAACAAAATGGGATGAGATAAAAAGATATTTTGATGAGGAATTTTTTCATGATGTTTCAAAATTGAAAGTAAATAAATTGTTCATTGGTTCCTGTGAAGAAAATGATGCTCAAAATGATAACAATATATATCAAACGCCGCAACCATACATTCATGGCGTCAATTTCCAATCCGTACTGCTTTTTTCGTTGTACCCATTCTATGAAAATCATGGTTATCACAAAAAAACCTATTCTCTTGATAAACTCAATATTCAGCGGCAAAAAGTTTGTGCTAAAAATACCCGCAAAATAGGTAAACGCTTGCCCGATACTTTCGGAGCGGAATATGATATTTCCTGCTGTTACCATGGTAAAAGTGAGCAGGATATGCAACAATATTTTGGGTTTGGGCGCTCCCCATGCGTATGTTATTATTTTCTTTTTCTTAAATATAGCGCCCGACAAGATCAAGGGAATATACAATAATCCGTGATACAATCCGAAAAGAACGAATGTCCAGTTATCGCCATGCCATAAACCAATGAGTATAAAGGTGATCATGATGGCGGCTATGGTTCCCCAATTTTCCCGATCGCGCCATTTGATATTCAAAGGCATAAAAATATAATCGGTCAGCCATGAAGTAAGCGAAATATGCCATTTTCGCCAGTATTCAGCAATATTTTGGGAAAAAAACGGATAATCAAAGTTTTTAGTTACCCGAAATCCCAACAATTTCGCCACGCCAATAGCCATATCCGAATAACCGGAAAAATCGGCATACATTTGAAAAGAATACAAAACCGCAGCAATAATGAGCGTACTACCCGTATGTTCTTGAATACCAACGTCAAACACTTGGTTGACATACACGGCGCAATTGTCTGCAATGACTGCTTTCTTGAACAATCCCCACAGGATTTGCCTCATTCCGTCGGTAGCGAGCGCTTCATCGAATATCCGCTTACTTTTCAGATGGGGAATCAATGTGGCGGGGCGATCAATCGGTCCGGCAAGAATGCAGGGAAAAAATGCCACGTAAGTAGCAAATGCAGTTATATCACGTGTAGGCTCAAATCTACCTCGCTTGATTTCAATGATATAACTTAACAGTCGGAAAGTATAGAAACTAATCCCTATCGGAACAAGTATTTTGAAAGTATGCAGATTGGTTTGCAATCCAAAACTTTCAAATAAAGCCTTAAACGAAGATATAAAAAAGTTGAAATATTTGAAATACAGCAAAGTTCCGATACCAAACATGATGCCCAATGTATTGAGTATTTGTTTGCGTTTATCGGTTTTTGCCTCAAAAATGGCGATACCCAGAAAGTAAAAAACAGCCGTTGTTACCGCAAGCAAAGGCAAAATTTTCCAATTGACCCAAGCGTAAAATACATAACTTGCAACAAGTAACAATAAATTTTGTAATCCCGTTTTTTCCTTCAGAATGAAGTGATAGACAGAAAAAACAAGTACAAAAAAAATTAAAAACTCTATGGAGTTGAAAATCATTTTATTTTTCCAACAATTCGATTAATCCATTATTGATATGGTATAAGAAGCAAATTTTTCGACGATTAAACGCTACGGCTTCCACAGGCTCAACTATCAGTTTAAAATCCTGATTTTCCAAATCTTCGATCTTCTTTTGTAAATCAACCGTTTCATAACAAAAATGATATGCCGATACGCCTACCTTCTTTAAAATATTGCACACCGGCGAAGTTTTATCCACCGGCTGCACTAATTCCAACAAAGGACTGTCATCTCTACTCAAAAACGCGATGCGCACATTTTGAATAGGGTCTTCAATTGTTTCAGTCAAATGATAGCCCATGCTCACATACCAATTTGCCGATTCATCAATAGACTGAACGGCAACGCCAACGTGATGAAATTCCATATTAACCTATCTTTGAAGATATTCCTTCCAACATTTCTCCTACATCCTTCCATGAAAGGATTTCCTTGGAAGTGAATTTGATTTTGAAATGTTTTTCAATCGCTACAATCAACTGAATATGAGTGAGCGAATCCCAACCATCCACATCGTCGGCGGTGGAGGTTTCGTCAATAACGATGCTTTCATCGTCAAAGACATCCTGCATAATGCTTTGAATTTCTGATAGAACTTGAATTTTATCCATTTTAATTTGATTTTTTATATTTTGATGGCTATTTTTTGGTGATATAATTATTTTTCATTTCATATCCGGCAACATCAAGGCGCCAGAAATTTTCGGCAGAGGCAGACTCAAAACCCAAGTTTTTGTAATGGTCGCGCACCATCTCGTTTTTGGGCGTTGGGATAAATTCACCGACGACCTGCTCGTAACCGTTTGTTTTTGCCAATGCCACAATGGCATTTAACGTATAGGGTTCCATTCCGCGTTTCAGCACCCTGCAACTCATAAACCATGTGTCGATAAACAGGGTTTTGTTTTCACGTTTTTCTAAAATGATGACACAAATCAGCCCGTTGTTTCCGAATTTATCTTCCAACGTAAACGACAGCGTTAAATATTTGTCCGATTGAGCAATACGTTTGACGTCTTCTTCGGTATATCTTACGGTTCTCAAATTGAATTGATTGGAACGCTGTGACAGTTGCGCGATTCGGGGAATGTTAAAATCATCAAAGGGTTTTGTGTCGGACGTCATGTTCAGGCTTTTCAAAAAATCGTCTTCATTGACAAACGATTCCTGAAAAACAATACGTTCCGCTTCTTTTTGGTACTGTTCCGTGCGTTTAGCGTCTTCGCCGGAATAGGAAACGGTTTCAAATAAATTCAACCCGTACAGAAAATCGAGATAAAGCGCAGGATCTTCCGGCAATTCGGGGATGGTGATCTGCGGAATATTTTCGCGCACGATGTTGCGTTCAAACGGATTATCGTCAACAAATACCATCGAATCGAAGCCGATATTAAGTACGCGCTGAATTTTCCGAATATTATCGGCTTTGTTTTCCCAATTGGCTACAAAAACGGCAATATCCGACAAACGAAGCGCCATATCGGGATGTTTTTCAAAAGGCTCTTTGGCTACCGATTCGGTGTTTTTGCTGCATACGGCAACAATGATTCCGCGTTGCTGCAACTTTTTCACCCATTGTTGAAACTCAGTGAACGCCTTACCGATACCCAATAAGCCGATTTGGATATTTTCCAGCCCGTCGTCGCCAATAATGCCGCCCCAGGTGGTATTGTCCAAATCAAGAATGATACATTTTTTGAAATTACCCTGAAAAGCGGCAATGATTTTCACCACAGCATCCGCAAAATAAGGCAATGCATCAATGCTTACCACCATTTCGGTGTTGGTATAAATTGCCGGCGACCAGAATTTTTCTCTGCCTATGGTATTTTGAATGGTACTTAAATCGCAGATATACAAATTGTTTGTTTGCGATGCAAATTCCTGCAACAGGAAGTTCAACTTGCGCAACTGAAAAATGAAAGACGAGGCGACTTTGTTGGCATATTGACCGAAAACACGGTCGTCTTCCTCCGTATAGTTACAAAAGATGATCTTGGCGTTTGACTTTGACTGCAATGTCGAAATCCACTGTCCGATATGCGCCAAATTTTCTTCTGCAAAAAGATGACGTCTTTCCGGCGCCGTCTTGTTGTATTGATACAATAATTTATGGGACGATTGAAAAATAAGCGCAACATCGGCGGCATGTTCGTAGAGTTCGGACGTTGGGTCAAAGATTTGCCGGTCGATCTGATTAAACTCCGCTTCAAAAATTTCCAGATTCAAACTATAGTCCACGCCCATTGCCTTGATCGCCTGCGCCACAAATTGCGTGGCGCTATCCCCAAGTATAGCCAAGCGAACTTTTTTAAAGCCTTCAACCGGTTTTTTCAGATTCTTTTTTAAAACTGCGAACTCGATCATAAAATTCTTATTATAAAATAACAAACATGGATATATACGATGATTTTGTTGAAAAGGTTTCTTTTTTTCTTAAGATTTTTCCCAGAGAAACCTGCCCCGAATGATTCATATAGAACGCAGATAACACGGATAACGCGGATAAGCGCGAAAACAAAAAACCCGCATTACACGGGCTTTTTTAAAAATTCTGAAAACTGAACCTTTAGCTCGACGCAGTCAAAACTGAAAACTATTTTAAACGCATTAGCCCCCGACGCAATTTTTTGTGTATTTTTGCCGCAAATATTATCCATCCCCCGTCCATGGCAAAGAACAAACTCAAACGTTTTGCCGACATGGCTACCTATCCCAACGTGATAGCGCCTATGTTCGAAGAAGTATTCAACGCCGAGTTCAGGCTGAAAGGCAGGTGGGCTGACGAAGTTTTCGGTAATCGTCATCCTGTTGTGCTGGAACTTGGTTGCGGCAAGGGCGAATATACGGTTGCTTTGGCGCGCAAGTACCCCGAAAAAAACTTCATCGGAGTAGACATCAAAGGAGCGCGCATGTGGGTGGGCGCTACCGACGCTTGGCACAACAAGATGGCAAACGTTGCTTTTCTTCGCGCGCGCATCGAATTTATCAGATCGTGTTTTGCGGCGGGCGAGGTATCAGAAATATGGATCACATTCCCAGACCCGCAACCGCAACAGAGCAGGGAAAACAAAAGGCTCACATCTTTGCGCTTCCTGCAGTCGTACCGCGAAATCATGCAACCGGAAGGAATCATACATCTGAAAACCGACAGCCAAAGCCTGTTTGAATACACCTGCAATCTGTTAAAATCAAATAATTTACCCATATTATTCTGTACCGATGATTTGTACCAATCGGGCTGCGTAGATGATATTTTGTCCGTACAGACGCATTACGAAAAAATATTCATGGATAAGGGTTTTTCTATTAAGTATCTAAAATTTAGTGTTATATGAATAATATTATGATGTATTTTGTGAATATTTTTCGGAAAATAATCTTTTTCACAACGTTTGCCTTGCTGATCTATCAGCCATTGGCGGCGCAACAGGTGAATATTTCCGGCAACGAGCCCGCATATGCCGGTTGCTTGCTTACATTTTATTCTATCGACAATTTTTTCTGTAACACCGAATTGATGATGGGCGAATGTATTGTGTCTGCCCATGGCGAATTTTCCCTCAATTTTCCCTGTGACGAGGTACGGCTGATTTATGCGCATTTGGGCATTTTTCAAGTGCAATTTTATGTTGAACCCGGGTTCAGTTATGAAGTGAAATTGCCCCCGCGCACTGACAAAACGCCCGAAGAAGCGGAAAGTCCTTTCTTCCAGACCGTAAAAATATATTTGGATATTTTGTCGGTAAACGACAAACAGGGACAGCAAGTTGCAGCAGAAAAAGAGTTGAATATGATGATTTATCAATTTGATGAAATATTCAATCCTTTGCATGACCAATTAGCAATAGATGCTGTCAGACGACGCCCTGTTGCGCGGCTTGATTCCTCAATTCGCGCTTTTCTGGAAATTATTCCCGCCACAGACCATCATTTTTTCAACAAATATACTTTCTACCGTTCGGGATTGTTGTATTATGCGGCGCAACGCGGTAGAACCAGCGTCATTTCAAATACTTATTTTGCCCGTAAACCGGCGTTGTATGTCAATCCGGCTTATATGGAACTTTTCAACGTCACTTACGACAGATATTTCTGGTTTTTCGGGCGCGCCAACGATGCCATCTACGAGGTCGTCAACCGACAGGGCAGTTTTGGCGGATTGAAACGTTTGCTCTCGCAAGATGGCGTATTGCCCAACGATACCCTCTGCGAACTAGTCATCCTGAAAAATATCCATGACGAATTTTATGCCGACCGCTTTTCGAGAGGAGCGTTGCTTCATATGCTTGACTCTGCCCGCGTACATTCTAAAATTGAACAACACAGAGAAATTGCAAGTGCAATACGTTCGAAAATCACCAAACTGCTGCGGGGTTTCGAGCCGCCACAGTTTGAGTTGTATAATCAGGACAGTACTTTAGTATCCTTGCAGGACTACAGAGGCAAATATCTTTTTCTGATGTTCTGCACTACGCAAAACTACGTTTGTTTGCAGCAATACCAACTGATAGAAGATTTATACCGACGTCACAACAAATGGCTGAACATTGTAGTAGTTTCGCTTGATGAATTTCTGTCGGACATGCGCAGTTTCAGGCAAAAAAGCGGCTATCAATGGGATTTTCTGCATTTTGCCAACGATCCCGACATCACGAAAAATTATGACGTCCGCATTTTCCCGACGGCATACTTCATCGACCCTGAAGGAAAATTGGTACTATCGCCGGCGCCTACCACCGAAGACAGGCTTGAACGGAGTTTGTGGCAGGAGTTAAGTCGCAATGGGTTATGGCAGGAATATCTCGGCAAAGGCTGGATCATCCTTGATTGATGAGGCTTGCCAAATAACCGGCGCCAAAACCGTTGTCGATATTGACTACGGATATACCGGCGGCGCACGAGTTGAGCATCGTCAGTAACGCCGATAAACCGTTGAAATTGGCGCCATACCCTATGCTGGTGGGAACGGCAATCACCGGTTTGTCTACCAATCCGCCAATGACGCTGGGCAATGCGCCCTCCATGCCCGCTACGGCAACAACGACCCGACCGCCGCGAATCAGTTCCAAACGGCTGTAAAGCCTGTGGATACCGGCTACGCCAACATCGAAGATACGCTCCACTTTGTTGCCGAAAAGTTCGGCTGTGACCGCTGCTTCTTCAGCTACCGGAATATCTGCCGTTCCTGCCGTAACCACCGCAATGTAAGTAGAAGAAACCGGAACGTTATTTCTGCGGATGGCAATCGTTCGAGCCGCCTCGTTGTATTCCGCTTCAGGATACTGCGCCTGTATACGCTGCCATAGCGTTTCCTGTACGCGGGTTGCCAGAATATTGCTGCCCCGCTGGTACATCAGCCGGATAATATCTTCTGACTGCTCAATAGTTTTGCCCGCGCAAAAAATCACTTCCGGATAGCCGGTGCGCAACTGCCTGTGATGGTCTATTTTTGCAAAACCCATATCGGTGAACGGCAAATCTTTAAGCTGTTGGAAAGCCGAATCAACATCCTGTTTGCCTTGATGAACGGATTCGAGAATTTGGCGAATATACTCGGGAGTCATTTTGAATTATGAATTAAAAATTAAGAATTACGAATTATCATTTTACCATTAACCATTAACCATTAACCACTAACCACTAACCACTAACCACTATCAAAAGGTTAAATCGATTACTTCTACGTTCGGGTATTGCAACCTGTTGAAGGTAAAAAAAGAATCGCGCAAAGGAGTTTGGTGTATGGTAAATGGCTTAAAATGAAGTTCATTCTGGATACCGTCGGTCATAAAAACTTTCGAATAAACCATTTGCAGGCTTGTGCGTTCAACCATGATACGGATACGCGAAAATTGGGCGCTTTTCAATTGAACGGGGTACAGATCAATTTCGTAAACCCGGCGGTTCAGGTATATGGTTTCCCTTACCAAATTGCTTGTAAACGTTTTCGACGAAATATTGAAAAAACTTTGCGGATTCGACAGTTGAAATGTTGCGTCGTCATCGTCAGGGTCGGGTCTGGAAACATTTACTTCCTTGTGGTCAATCAGGTGTTGGTAAATTTTTTCGCCGTCGAAAAAAATAACCTGATCGGGCAGTTCAAGTTTGTACCTGTTGTTGCTTTTGATGGTTATTTTTCCTTCCTGCTCAATAATTGGTTGATTTTGCTGTATAACGGTTGCCGAAAAATCAATAGACACGCTCGGATAAGTTTTGAACTTGGCAGTCATATCGTCAATGATTTTTTTCGAGCGGGGGTCGTCAACTTGACCGTATGCGCAAATCAGGAAAAAAAACGCGAGGCATGAGGCGGTGATTTTCATGACCGTAATGATTTTAATTTTTCCGCCATTGCCTGTCCCAATTCAAATGCGGCTTGATATTTTTCTGCAAAAACAGCCTGTTTGTTTTCCACCGGTGTCCCGATTAATTCCCAATTCATGGTTTGGGCAAACGCCGTCAATTTTTTTACGGCTGCGCCCGCCCATGTGAATGAGCCGTAACAGGAATACAGGCGGTTTTTGATCCCGCGATGTTCGATGGCAGCCAACAAATTTTCAATTAAGGGATACACGCCGCCCATGTAGGTAGGGCTGCCGATTATCAGCGCTTTATATTTGAATATATCCGATAAAATGAAAGAAGTATCTGTTTTCGATACATTATGAATGACGACTTTTTTTACGCCGCCGGCAACAATTCCTTCGGCAATCGCTTCGGTCAATTGCTGCGTGTGTCCGTACATCGAACCGTAGGCGATAGTTACGCCCTCTTCTTCCGCCTCGTATCTGCTCCATTTATCGTATAAACCAACCACTTTCGACAATTCTTTTTGCCAAACAGGTCCATGAGTGGAACAAATGGTTTTGATGTCCAGCGCAGATAATTTTTTGATGGCGTTTTGTACCGGTATGCCGTATTTCCCTACGATACAGGCGTAATAACGCCGCATTTCATCCCAATATTTGTCGGTATGGATGCAAGAATCCAAATAATCGCCGTCAACAGTCCCGAACGAGCCGAAAGCATCCGCCGAAAACAGTATTTTATCCTGACTTTCGTAGGCGACCATCACTTCGGGCCAATGTACCATGGGGGCGGTATAAAAGGTCAATGTTCTGTGTCCCAGCTGCAAACTATCTCCTTCCTTTAGTTCGTGCAAATCTGTGTTGATGCCAAAATATCCGTTCAACATGCCGAATGTTTTCGCGTTTCCTACAATCTGCATGTTGGGATATTTTTCTTTTAGCCGCGCGACACAGCCGGAATGGTCAGGCTCTAAATGATTAACTATCAAATAATCAATGCTTCTGCCATTAAGGATTGCGTCAATTTTGGCTAAATAGACTTCTACAAAAGCGATGTCGACCGTGTCGATCAGCGCTGTTTTTTCATCTAAAATCAAATATGAATTGTACGCAACACCTTCAGGTAAAGGCAAATAATTTTCGAACAAATCTTTTTGGCGGTCGTTTACGCCAACGTAAAAAATATTTTCCGCAATGGGTCTTTTGTGATACATATCAGATAATTTTGGGGCAAAGATACAAAATGTTTTCTTTTCCTTCGCTTAAATTATCTGTATCTATCGTATTTTCCATTCATCACATCTTTTACGGCTTCCAAATATCCGTAACCGTATTTCATGTCGGGCAACAGGTAACTGTCTTCCACCCATTCGTTCCATGCGTTGATGGTCATCAGTTTGGGCTGATTTGGGCGCTCGTCAACATATTGTTTGGCTTTTGAAAGCAACGTGGCGAAACTTTGGGGCGATTTGTTGTAGTGTACCGTGTTTTTCATACCGTATTGGGGAAATCGGGGCGTATCGTCCCAGCCAACCGACGTGCATGGAAAAAACGGAATGTTCAGCGTTTCGTCCCACTGTTCCCTGATTTTGATGGAATTGCTTCCGTATACGATATAATCTTCCGAAGTACCTCCCATGTTATACATCGTTACACTGTTAAATCCAACGGATTCAATACGTTCTGCTGTTCTTTTAGCCGCCTCTGCCGACCGCAACGAACCTCCGCCGGGTACCAACTGAAAATGTACGCCCGGAAATCCTGCCTTTTGGGCTTCTTCTCTGAAATAATCCAGCGCCTTGCGGGTTTCTTCAACGCTTCCACCGAAAGATTGCATCAATTTGTCCATACTGAAAATGGCGAACACCGGCTGACCGTCAATCTTGAAATAATTGGGCTGATGAAAATATTGTCTGATCACCCGTTCGACGATGGTTTGGTAATTTTTCCAGTCTACGGCGGCATCCCAAAGGAGGGAATCGTCGTCGCCGTAAAGATGATAATTCCAATAATTCTTTTTCACGTCATGGTTAGCCCACATCAGGTAGAAATACATCTTTTCGTTGTTATTTGCTTTCAGGAAGCCGTCGTTGAGCGCGCTTTCGAGGTAGGGACCTTCGTCGTACCAGTACCAATCGTAAATAAAAACATTGACGCCGTGATCTGTAGCCGCGTCAATCCATTTTTCCACCACTTTCGGATCGTTGTCCAACTCGTAGCCCCAAAGCGGCTCTTTAGGTTGGTAATGTCCTTCGTAGCGAGGATTGCCCTTCTTGATGACTTCCCATTCACCGATACCTTCGCGCCACAATTTTTCACGCGCCATCGGATCGTCGTGGCACGAGGGCCAAATATAGGCAGCCACGTAATAATCGTTGGGGGGCGCCGTTTGTGATGTTTGGCTGCAAGCCAATAAGAAACAGGAACATAGGATAACACCTGTCCAAACAAGATGATTTTTAGTGTTTTGCATGATTTTTTGATTTACTGAATATCATAGCCATATCGCATTTTTTTTAGGATAAACCAGCCTTTCGGCGCAATTCTGCGATTTCTTTTTCCATTGCAGCAATGGCATTGTCCTTTGCAGCAAGGGCATTGTCCTTTGCAGCAATGGTATTGACGTGCACTGCAATGGTATTGTCCTTTGCAGCAAGGGTATTGATGTGTACTGCAATGAGATTACCCTGTTCTGTAATGACAATATCCTTTTCGGCAATCATTTTGTCCCTGGCTGCGAGTTCATTTTTTACTATATTCATGTCACTTATGTTTTTAAGATAAATATTTACTTCATTTTTGGTCATGCGCGCTATTTTGGCTGCTTCAA
>Ga0099364_10007415_pt1 | contig 15663 bp, 11 predicted proteins | sample TergutTh196P3_FD_73070 | JGI IMG/M metagenome (GOLD analysis project Ga0099364, IMG submission 73070) | Microcerotermes parvus P3 segment gut microbial communities from Pointe-Noire, Republic of the Congo - Th196 P3 | ecosystem: Host-associated > Arthropoda: Insects > Digestive system > Gut ...
CAGCGGCCTGTTTGGCAGCTTGGGTTTCGGAGGGGTCGTGTCAAACCTCGGACTTAAGAGCGCGGCCATATCCGGCCAGAACACGGGCGGCATAGCCGGGCACAATTACGGCAGTATCTCTGGCTGCTTTGTCGCCGACAGTAACTGCTTTGTCGCCGACAGCATTTTCGGGTCATACGTCGGCGGCATAGCCGGGCAAAATGATGGCAGTATATCTAACAGCTTTGTCGCCGACAGCAGCGTTAGCGGGTCAACCGTTGGCGGTATAGCCGGGCACAGTGGCCTTAGTATATCTAACTGCTTTGTCATCGACAGCGAGATTTCCGGTACGATGGCGGGCGGCATAGCCGGGCAAAATGGGAGCTACATAGATAACTGCTTTGTCGCCGGCGATGGTTTTGTAGCCGGGCCGGAAGCGGGCGGAATAGTCGGGCGCAATTACTACGGCGATATATCCAAATGCTACGTCGCGGTAAGCGTAACGGGAGCAGACTACGGAAACTATACACCACAATACATCGGCGGCATAGTGGGCACTCTGAGTACCGAAGGAACTGTGAGCAACTGCGTCATGCTCGGCGCGGAGGTCTACGGTACGGACGCAATTGTCAACCGCATAGGCACATCCTCCATCCTCCAAAATAACTACGCTTGGGAGGGCACAAAGGTCAACGAAGCCGATGTTTTGAACGGAAACCATAGAAACGAGAACGGAGCGAACGCGACGATTAACAACTTAGAGGATAAGGATTGGTGGGCAGGCGTCGGCTTTGATTTCGACAACGACCGCATATGGACGTTTAACGACGACGGCCCGCCGACGCTTACTTGGTATTCTGAGCCATGAGGCCAAAACGCCGGTGGGCGGCGGCCGCGGCTGCGGTGACGGCGGCGCTCGCGCTCGTGTTCGCGTCCGACGCCTTGTGGATGCTTGAGTACAGGCTTCAGGACACCCTTTTCCAAAGGCCGTCGCTCACCGACCCCGATATCGCCGTGCTGGGCATAGACGAGCGGGCGCTGGCAAAATTCGGCCGGTTTCAGGATTGGAACCGCCAGATAATGGCGGACGCCATAAATATACTGAACTCAGACCCGGACGCGAAGCCCGCCGTCATAGCTATAGACGTGCTGTACACCGAGGAGGGCGCGGACAAACAGGCCGACCAGAGCCTCGCGGAGGCCGCGCGGAACGGCGGCAACGTCATAGCCGGCTCGCAGGTGCTGTATGGGTTCCGCAACGCCATAACGGCTTACTACAAGCCCTATCCCGAGCTGGCGCTGTACGCCGGACACGGGCTTGTCAACGGCTCCTTTGACGAGGACTATGTTATACGCACCGCCCTGCTCAAGACCGAGTATGAGGGCGAGACCCTATACAGCCTCCCCGCGCAGATTTTCAGGAAATATACCGGGGCCGGCGTGCCTCTCTCCCAGATGTACATACCATATTACGGGGAGCCGGGGGACTATTATCAAGGCTCGATAGCCGACATATTCGAGCCGGACTTCGACCCGTCGTTTTATCAGGACTGCATAGTCATGATAGGCGCCTATGCGGACGGGCTTATGGACGCGTTCCATACGCCCGTCGGCGGCCAGATGTACGGGGTGGAGATACACGCAAACGCCGTGCAGGCGCTTATCGAAGGCGGCTATAAGACCGAGGTGCCGTTCGGCGCGAGGCTGGCGGGCTGCCTGTGCCTTATCGCGCTGGCCCTCGCTTTGGCCCTGCTTTTGGACGTGAGAATACTGGCGGCCGCGTTTCCGGCGCTCGCGGCCGTCCATCTTCTGTCGGCTGTATTTCTTTACAGTAAAGGGTATTTATATACACTCGTATACCCGCTGTTCGCGCTCGCGCTGATATATATTTTCCAGCTTGTGTACAGCTACGCCTCGGCCATGCTTGAGAAGCAGAGGGTTAAAAGCGTGTTTATGAAATACGTTGACCCCAAGATAGTGGACAGCCTTGTCGATTCCGGCGAGGCGGACTCCGACGAGGCCGGAGTTTTGAAGGACATCGCGGTCATGTTCGTGGACGTGCGCGGCTTCACCGCCATGAGCGAACGGCTCCGGCCCGAGACCGTCGTGCAGATTCTTAATGAGTATTTAGAGCTGACGTCGGCCTCGGTGTTCGGCAACGGCGGCAGCGTCGATAAATTCATCGGAGACGCGACCATGGCGCTGTTCAACGGCTTCGTGCCGACAGACGACTATGTGTTCAAGGCCGTCAAGGCGGCTTGGGACATCGTGTCCGGCGCGGATAAGGTCAACGCGTCCATAAGGGAAAAATACGGCGTTGACATAGGCTTCGGGGTGGGCGTCAACTGCGGCAGGGCCATTGTGGGCAACCTCGGCCCTTCGTACAGGAAGGATTACACCGCCATAGGCGACACCGTAAACGTCGCGGCGCGCCTTGAGTCCAACGCGAAGCGTTCGCAGGTGCTGATAAGCGAGGCGGTATACGAGGCCGTTAAGCACAGGGTGGACGCGGAGGCGGCCGGCGATATGGCGCTGAAGGGCAAATCGGAGAAGGTGGGGGTCTATATCGTAAAGGGAGTTCCGCCTACCCCTCCATCCAAAGCCCGCGCACCTTCCAGAAATCATTTGTCCTGACAAGCTCCATAGAGACATACGAAACCGAGTCCTCGTCGTTAATCTGAAACCTGTAAGAGGCGTTTATCTCGTTTTCCGACCTTATGCTCTCAAGGCTCCAAATCAAAATTATATACTCCAAGCTGTCGAAAATATCGGTCATGCCCCGTACCGCGTCCTGCGCGTCCGACGGGTCAAGCATGTGAGCGGACAGCGCCTCCGCGTCCGCCCGCAGTAACGCTTTGGCCGCCTGATAAGCCGCGGACTGGAACGCTATGCCGTCAACGCTGTTCAGAAAATCGGCCTCGGTTTGATATTGGGCGGGCGGCGGCGTCTGCGTCTGCTGCTGTTGCTGCTCCGGCGTATTTTCGTAATCAAAGGGCGGCGGCGCGGCGTCTGTTATGCCGGTGCTTTCCGGGCCGGACGCCGGTTCTTCGGCTTTTACGCCGTCCTCAGTCCTGCCCGCGCCAAGCACACAGGCGCTCAGAACCGCCGCGGCAAGCAATATCGCGGACATGACCGCCGCCGCGCGCGTATACCTTTTGCTTTTCATAATCGCGCCCAGCCTCTCTTTAAGAGCCTTCTTTTCCGCGCGCATGGCAGTGGAGAAAACGGAGGCTTTGGATTCGGAGGCGAAATAAATCAGGGTGTCGCCGTAGTTGCGTTTGCCGTCCGCGTCGAGCCCGCGTATGACCGTTTCGTCACAGGCCAGCTCACAGGCGCGGTCAATCTCGCGCCTTGCCGCCCACACCACCGGGTTGAACCAATGAACGGCGCAGGCAATAACCGACAGCCATTTGACGAGAATATCCTTTCTGCGCAGGTGGGTCAATTCGTGGAGCAGCACGGCTTTAAGCTGCGCTTCGGTGTATTCGCGTTCGGGTAAAATAACGGCGGGCTTAAATAACCCGATAAGCATCGGCGCGTCGGCTTTTTTACTTCTGTAGACGGAAACCGCGCAGTCCGCGCCGATTTTACGGCCGCTCCGCCGAAGCTTGCCGGCAAAGACCGCATAGGCGGCCATGTGGTACAGCAGAACGGCCGCCGCGCCTATCGGATATATAAACGGCGCCGCATCCAAGGAGACCGGGCCGGAGGCTTGCTCCGGCGTGTGCCGGGCATCCTCCGCGGACGGCGGCGGCCGGCGGTTAAGAAGCTCCTCTTGGGCGGCGACCACAAACCGCTCGGCCAAGCCGCCCGGCGATACCGGCGTGTTATTGGCCGCCGGGGGAAGCTTGACAATAACCGATACGGGCACGAGCAAGGCCGCGACCGCGACCATCCACAGATAATACTGCGCGGATTTCGGCAGGCGGTTTCGGATAAGCGGCTTCAGCGCGAAAAGCAGGGCCGCGACAATGCTTCCCGATACGGACATTACTAAGACTGTTCTGATCAGCCCGCTCATTTGCCATCCCCCCTAAAAAACTCGCGCAGCTCCGCTATGTCGCTGTCGGACAGCCTGCCCCCCTGACGGAGCGTGGCGACCATTTTAACCGCGCTGCCGCCAAACAATCTGCAAAGCATGGTTTCGCTCTCGTCCAACAGGTATTCATCTTCCGTAACGGACGGTATATATTGGGCCGCGCCGTATTTGTCAAGATGCGTGATAACGCCCTTATCACGCAGACGGAACACAAGCGTTTTTATTGTGGAGTGGTTCCATTTGGTTGTTTGTAAAAGCGCCTCGCGAATCTGCGCGAGCGTCATCGGGCGCTGTTCGCGCCACAGCAGACGCATGACCTCGGCTTCCGCGCCGGTTATTGGCTTGGCGGCCATAACGCACCTCCTAAGTTATCCGAGTAACTGTATTCTACACCTGTAACCCAAGTTTGTCAACAGGGAAAACGAATTTCCCCAGAAGTAAATTTACTCAGCCCGCCGGGGCGGGAAAAGTACGGGTATCCCCCATGTAAGCTTGATATAGCGGCGGAAGTATTCACAAAATGTTCACCCTCTGGGCGCCGGAAACGGATACAATGATTTTGCAGGAAAATGAAAGGCGTGAGCGGCGTGTCAAAGCGGATACTGATAGTCGAGGACGACGGTAATATAGCCGACCTTCTGCGCCTGTACCTTGAGCGCGACGGCTTCCAGACGGACGCCGCGTCCGACGGCGCGGCGGGCCTGAAGCTTTTTGAGAGCTTAAACCCGGATTTGGTGCTGCTCGACATCATGCTGCCCGGCATGGACGGCTGGGAGGTGCTGAACGCCATACGTCTGTCGTCAAGGACGCCTGTTATAATGCTTACCGCCAAAAACCAGACCTCCGATAAGGTGCAGGGGCTTGAGATGGGCGCCGACGACTATATAGCAAAGCCTTTTGAGATGAAGGAGCTGCTCGCCCGCATACACGCGGTGCTGCGCCGCAGCGGCGGCGAGCCCGTGCGCGCGCGGCGTATACAATACGAGGGGCTGACCGTCGATATGGAATCGTATACCCTGCAGGTACACGGGCAAAATATAGACGCGCCGCCAAAAGAGCTTGAGCTGCTGTTCCATCTGGCGTCGTCGCCCAACAGGGTATACACGCGCAACCAGCTTCTTGACGAGGTGTGGGGCTTTGACTACTTCGGCGACTCGCGCACGGTTGACGTCCATATAAAGCGCCTGCGCGAAAAGCTGGAGGGCGCGAGCGAGGTTTGGAACCTCAAGACCGTCTGGGGCGTCGGATATAAATTTGAAACCAAAGACCCGAAATGAACAGTCTGTTCGCGCGGTACTATATGTGGCTCGCGACCATGCTTTTTTTGACCATACTGGTCATGGGCATAGCGTTTATGACGCTGGCCAACAGCTATATATCAGGCCGGCTGCATGACCAGGCCGTCGAAACGGCGCGCAACGGCGCCGAGGCCGCCTCGGCCTATATGGAAAATTTCGGCGCGCTGAACGAGCTGTATAAGATAACCATAAACACCATAGCCCAAGCGCAGGGCTCGCATATCCTCGCCGCCGACGCGAACGGCGTTGTCGTCATGTGCTCGGACGGCCTGCTGTGCCGCGAGCATGTCGGCAGGGTCATGCCGGAGGCGTTTGTCCAGAGCGTTTTGACGCAGGGCGCCCAGACCGAACAGAGTACGCTGGGCGGCATCTACGACGCGGCCCGCAAGGTCGCGGCGTGCGCCGTGACCGGCTCAGGCGGCGGCTGGCCCATAGGTATAGTCACGGTGTCAACGGCCGCGGCCGGCACGGGAATAAACGTCGGCGCTCTGCTGCGCATATGCCTGTTTGTGGCGGCGGCCGTGCTTGCCGCGTCCAGCGTTTCGGCCTATCTGATATCCAAAAGGCTTACCAAGCCTCTCAGAGACATCTCGCGCTCCACACAGCGCTACGCCAGAGGCGACTTCTCCAGCCGCGTGCCGGCGGACTCAGGGGCCAATGACGAAATAAGCCGGCTCTGCGCGAACTTCAACGCTATGGCCGACTCGCTGCAGCATCTTGAACAGCTCCGCCGCGAATTCATCGCCAATGTCTCGCATGAATTGCGCACGCCCATGACGGTCATAGGCGGCTATGTGGACGGCCTGCTTGACGGCGCCATACCGCGCGACGACGGCGGCCGTTATCTCGCCATAGTCAGCGAGGAGGTGCGGCGGCTGTCGCGGCTGGTGGCGCGTATGCTGGACATCACATTGCTCCAGTCGGGGCAGATGAGCTACAGCCCGCGCCCGGTCAACCTGTGCGAGCTGGTGCGGCGGGTTATTCTCGGATTTGAGAATAACATTGAGGCAAAAGGGATAGACGTGGCTTGTGAGCTGCCGCCTGACGATATCAACGTGTTGTTTGACCCCGACGCGCTGACACAGGTGCTGACCAATCTGATCGACAACGCCGTAAAGTTCACCCCACCGGGCGGCCTGCTGTCCATCTCGGTCGGCGTCAAGGGCCACAAGGGCACGGTGTCGGTGACCAACTCCGGGATAGACATACCCGAGCCGGATCTGCCTTTTGTGTTCGACCGCTTCCACAAGGCCGACAAATCGCGCGGCGAGGACAAGAGCGGTCTGGGGCTTGGATTATATATCGTGCGCAGCATCGTGCTGGGCCACAACGAGACCATAAACGCTTCGAGCGCCAACGGCCTGACCACATTCACGTTCAGCGTTACCGTGACCAAATAAAGCCCATTTTAGAGGTGAGGAAATGGATAATAACAACCCGGAAAACGGAAACGGCGCAGGCCCGGAAATGCCGGAGCTGCCGGAACTGCCGCGCGTCACGTTTGAGCCGGTGTTCATGCGCCCCGTGTCGGCTCACCCGGAGGAGCAGGAGCCTTCGGCGACGCCTGCCGAGGCGCGCGCCGCGCCCGACAGCCCCGGTTCGCCTCCTGATACCGGCGCACCGGAAGGCATGGACTATTCGCAGTATGGCTACGCGCGCGCGGCGTTTCAGACTATGGAGCGGCCCAAGCGCTCCAAATCCGGCATCGTGTTCGGGATGCTGGCGGGTATGGTATTGGCGCTGACAGGTATGCTGATAGCCGTAATCGTGATGGGCGGGAATATAAGCATAGGGCGCGGGGATTTTGAATACCCCTGGTGGCAGTCCGAGCCGGAGCCGCCGCCCCTGACATACGCGCCGTCAACCCTCAAGCCGTCGGGCGGCGGCGACGCGAAGCTCGATATCGTGCAGGTCGAACAGGGGCAGCCGGAATCGGCGCTGGGCGGCGGCCCGCTGACCAACAGGGAGGTCGTCAGGAAAGGGCGGCCGAGCGTGGTGTGCGTGCTGGGCGAAAACGCGTCGCTGGGCTATCTGGGCATGGGCTCGGGCATCATCATGGCCGAGGAGGGCCAGTACACCTATATAATCACCAATGAACATGTGGTCAGCGGCTACGATACAGTCAACGTCCTGCTGCATGACGGCGAGGAGTATCCCGCCATACTCGTGGGCATGGATCAGCTCAGCGACCTCGCCGTCGTCAAGATAAAGGTTACAGGCCTTCAGGCCGCCGAATTCGGGAACTCCGACGCGATTCAGGTGGGCGACCCGGTGGTGGTTATCGGCAACCCTGTAGGCATTGAGTTTCAGGGCACCGCGACGGCGGGCATGGTCTCGGCCATCAACCGCAGCATAACCGTGCAGGGGCGCGCCATGACCCTGCTGCAAACCGACGCGTCGGTAAACCACGGCAACTCCGGCGGCCCCATGTTCAACGAATACGGGCAGGTGGTCGGCATCATCTCGTCAAAAATCATGGGCAGCTTCTCGACGGTGGTCGAGGGGCTGGGCTTCGCCATACCCATAACCATAGCCAAGCCGGTCATCGACGACCTCATATCGCTGGGCTATGTTTCGGGGCGCCCGACCATCGGCATCTCCGACGCCGTTCACATAACGGCCTCCGAATCGCGCTTTTATCATGTGCCGAGGGGCGTGCGCGTGCTGAAGATCAACGAAAACAGCGACGCTTTTAAGCAGGGCCTTCGTATCGACGACATCATTTTTCAGGTCAACGGCGAGGACGTTTACACGGTCGAGCACATCAACAGGATAAAAAACCAGTTTTTTGTGGGCGACTCCATGACCGTAACGGTTTACCGCGAGCGCAGGGAGCTTGACATAACCTTTGTCCTTATGGAAGAAGGTCAGCTCCAGTAATAACGCCGCAGTCCGGGCCGGCCGAATTTTAACGTTTGACTTATGTTTGCGAAAGAAATATAATATTAGCGGGGGTGACGCTTTTGTTTTCTACCGCCGGGGAATTCAAAGAAAATTTCGTATCCCGCGTTTCCACTATGTTCGGAATATCGCTCGAGGACGCGACCGATTCAAACCTGTACGCCGCGCTGGCCTCGATGGTGCGCGACCATATCAACTCCAAATGGGCCGCCACGAACGACTCCTACCTCAATCGCGGCGTGCGCGAGATGTATTATTTTTCGCTTGAATTTCTGGTGGGCAGGTTCTTGGAGAATAACCTGATCTACCTCGGTCTGCGCGATGTGGTCGAGCGCGGCCTGCGGTTGCTCAACGTCGAGCTGGACGGCCTTATCGACGTCGAGCCGGAGGCCGGGCTTGGCAACGGCGGCCTGGGGCGTCTTGCCGCGTGCTTCCTCGATTCTGTAGCGTCCATGTCGCTGCCCGGACACGGCTGCGGCATCCGCTATAAATACGGGCTGTTCCAGCAGAAGATAATCGACGGATATCAGGTGGAGCTGCCCGACAACTGGCTGCGCGAGATAAACGCCTGGGAGATACGCAAGCCGGATAAGTCAGTGACCGTGCGCTTTGGCGGCCATGTGCGCGTGGACGCCGACGGGCAGGGGCGCTACAAATTCATTCACGAGGGCTACTCCGAGGTCAACGCCGTGCCCTATGACATGCCCATAAAGGGCTATGGCTGCGACACCGTGAACACGCTGCGGCTATGGAGCGCGGAGCCGCCGGCGCAGGACTTCGATTTCGCGTCGTTCTCACGCGGGGACTACATAAACGCCGTCTCCAGCCGCTACGCCGTCGAGGCCATATCCGAGGTGCTTTACCCCGACGACTCAAATTACCAGAACCGCCGTTTGCGGCTTAAACAGCAGTATTTCTTCGTATCGGCGGGGCTTCAGAGCATTGTCAGGCGCTGCATGAAAAAATTCAAAACCCTCGACAACCTGCCCGAAAAAATCGTGGTGCAGATAAACGACACGCACCCGTCGTTAGCCGCGCCCGAGCTTATGCGCATACTGCTGGACGACTATGGCTACGAATGGGATCACGCTTGGGATATCACCACGCGCGTCATCGCCTACACCAACCACACCATACTGCCCGAAGCGCTTGAAAAATGGCCGGTAGACGTGTTCTGTGAGCTGCTTCCGCGCATTTACATGATCGTGGAGGAGATAAACAGCCGCTTCTGCTCCGAGCTTAGAAAGCGTTATCCCGGCGACGACGGCCGCGTGGCGCGGATGTCCATAATAGCGGACTGCCATGTCCGCATGGCGCATTTGGCCGTGGTCGGCTCGTTTTCGGTCAACGGCGTGGCCGCCGTACATACCGAGCTGCTCAAGAACTCCGTAATGCGTGATTTTTACGAGTTCTACCCCCATAAATTCAACAATAAAACCAACGGCATCACGCATCGCCGCTGGCTGCTGAAGGCCAACCCCCGCCTGTCGGAGCTGATCTGCGAATCCATCGGCGACAAATGGATCCGCGAGCCGCTGAGCTTAAACGAGCTTACGCGCTTTCAGAACGACGCCGCGTTCATTGAGCGGTTAGCCGCCGTCAAGCACGCCAACAAGTCCGCGCTTTGTGAGCATGTCAAGCGAGTCAGCGGCATAACGCTTGACCCCGGCTCGATTTTCGACATGCAGGTAAAGCGCATACACGGCTACAAGCGGCAGCTTCTCAACGCCCTGCATGTGATGTATCTGTATGAACGTCTGCGCGAGAATCCGGGGCTTGACATGGCGCCGCGCACCTTCATTGTGGCCGGCAAGGCCGCCCCAAGCTATTATTTCGCCAAGAACGTTATAAAGCTGCTGTCCGAGCTGTCGTCCCTGATAAACGGCGACAAGCGCGTCTCGGGTAAGCTCCGGCTCGTGTTTTTAGAAAACTACGGTATCGACATGGCCGAGCGGCTGTTCCCCGCCAGCGACGTCAGCGAGCAGATATCGACGGCCTCCAAGGAGGCGTCGGGCACCTCGAACATGAAATTCATGCTCAACGGCGCGATCACGATCGGTACCAACGACGGCGCGAACATCGAGATACGCGAGCAGGTGGGCGACCGCAACTTCGTGCTGTTCGGCCTGAGCGTTGACGAGGTGCTGCACTACTACGCCAACGGCGGCTACCTGTCGGCGGCCTACCTCGAAACCAACCCGAGGCTCAAGAGCCTTATAGACCGCCTGCGCGACGGCTCGCTGTTCCCGATGCTGCCGCAGGACGAGTTTTCCAACATCACGCGCGCGCTGGTCGAATACAACGACGAGTTCTTCGTTCTGCGCGACTTTGAAAGCTACCGCGACGCGCACAGCCGCATAGACTCGCTGTACCGCGACGGCGGGCGCTGGGGCTCTATGGCCGTCAACAACATCGCCAAGGCGGGCGTGTTCTCATCCGACAACACCATTTCGCAGTATTCCCGCGAGCTGTGGCATATATAAGGAGGCATTGTTTGTGGATATAAACGCGGCTGTTATAATAACCGATTCAGACGAATCGCCCTTCGCGCTGTTCGCCGTGGACAAGGTGGTATACGGCGTGTCGAGCGCGCATGTCCTGTCCATTGAGATATTGCAAAAGCCGACGCCGTTAGTTAACGCGCCGCATTATACGCCCGGCATACTTGACTTCCGCGGCGACATGATACCGCTTATCGACCTGCGCCGGCTGTTTGGCAAGCAGAAGCGCGGCGAGGAGCTGCGCGCCTTTATGGAGCAGAGCCGCGTTGAACACGAGCGGTGGATGCTTGAGATAGAGACCGCCGCCGCCGAAGGGCGCGAGCCGTTTTTGGGCGAGTGCCAGTTAGACGGCTGGCTGACCGGCTTCACGTCGCGCGGGAACAGCCTGAACATGCACGTTCAGAAGATGGTTTCGCCGCATAAGTCGCTCCATAAGGACGGCGGGAGCGTCGCCGCGCTGATACGCGCGGGCAAGCGGGACGAGGCCGTCGCCCTGTGCCGCAAGCTGCGCGCCACGCATTATAAAACCATCATGAACCTTATCTCAACGACCGTAGACGCTTATTTCGACGGCGTACACGATATGCTGATAGTGCTGAACGTTGACGGCGTGACAAAAGGCGTCGTGGCCGACGAAATCGTGTCCGTGGAGTATATCGGCAAGTTTGTTGAAATGCACATGGCGCAGTCGGCGCAGTCAAAGTACGTCAAGACCATCGCCAAACGCGACAGAGATAACTCCACCGTCCTGATGCTCGACGAAACGCTGCTGATAGGCTTGTAACCACCGCGCCGCCTGCGGACGCACACTGTGCGTCCCTACATGGATTCGCCGACGCCGGGTGGTGGTGTGCGGCCGTAGGGGCGCGCATTGCGCGTCCGTGGTGTGATTTGTCATGCGGCACGGCGGCGGCACAACACCGCGGACGACCGATGGCGGTCGTCCCTACGGCCCGTCCCCATGTAGTGGTTCCCCGCGCCGGGGTGGTTCCCCCCGCACGCAACGCAAAACCCCCGGTTTTATGACCGGGGGTCTCGTTGTTGTTAGAGAGTGTCTAATCGATGTCCAGTTCTTTTTCCGCGGCATTCCATTTAAGTGTTACCCATTCGCTGGGCAGCGTGGTCTTGGTTCCCGCGACGCGGACTTTTATGCCGGCGGTTACCTGAGCCGAGGTGAACTTCTTGGCCTTTTTCGCCTTGTCGCCGTCCTGGAACTCTATGACCTTGCCGCCGACGACCAGAACTTCTCCTTTGGCCGCCAGAGCGAAGTCTCCCGTATCGGGCGTATCTTGCGATTTGACAGCAAGGTTAACAGTAGTCCAAGCGGAGGCGGGCTTCTTAGCGGTGGCCGGCGCGCGCAACTCAATCACATCTACATCCGACGCGAGGGTCGGGTTGGCGCCGGTCAGTGATGTCTCGGAACCGAACGTGATAACCTTGGCGGCGTCGTTTAATTTACCGCCCGGGCCGTCGGGTTCGACTAATGAAGTCCCCGTGCTAAACTCCCAGCCGCCTTTTACCTTGATCTCGCCCTTTTGGACGTTGAGCGCGGCTTTCGGCCCGGCAGGTGCGGCCGCGATGCTGACCTTTACGGGAACGGACGGAAGCCCGGTCTCGGTAGCCGCCGGTGCGCGGAACCAGAGATCCTGCTTATAGCCCAGTACCTTAGGAGAACCGGCGTCCACACTCGTGGTCGTGGCATAATCCAGCCAGCCGACTTTGGCGTTGATTCCGGCCCACTCTAATCCGTCGGCGCCCGTGAATTTCAGCGTGTTGTTCCCGTCCTCGTCCGCAGTCCCGTTATATTCAACGGTGACCTTACCGGGTTTGGCAGCGACTCCGCTGACCGGAAGGACAACGGAAGTAGCGCTGGCTTCCTTAGCCGCGCCGGCGTTTGTGGCGGCGGTGGCTTTGTTGGTCGTAAGGACTAAGAACCCGCTCGCCTTGACTATCTTGGAGATATCAAACGTGCCGTCAAGCGCGAGGGCGTTATCGGGAATGTCTTTCCAGCTCAATTTAGCGGTTTCGGTGGTGGCGAACGCGTAAGAGGTGAAGCTTCCTTTTGCTATCCACTGACCGAAGTCAATGTCGCCAGGCGTGTATCCCTCGTCCGCGCCTATGGCCGGGATAACAAATGCCGCGGCCATCGCCAGAACCAGAGTTAATGCGAAAATGCGTTTCTTCATGGGAATTCTCTTCCTCCTTAATTTTTGTCCGGGGCGAAAGCGTCCTTGCCTCCGCCTGTCTTCGTTACGGAGTCCGTCCGCGCCGGAAGCCCCGACCTGTCGGTACGGGGGCTTCCCCGTGCCGCGCGGGAACTCCGCTACAAAAACGCGGATCGTCCGCGAACGCGCCGAAGTGGCCGTTATCGCCTTTCCAATAGGGCGGAGACCGCTGGGGCCTCCGCCCATATCAGCCAAAAGTCAACCGTAATGACTTCAATAATTAGCGGATAAGGGACAGCACGTTCTGCGGCAGTTGGTTGGCCTGGGCGAGCATCGCGGTCGCGGCCTGGTTCAGGATGTTGTCCTTCGTGAAGGTCATCATCTCTTTGGCCATGTCTACGTCGCGGATGCGGCTCTCGGCGGACTGCATGTTCTCGGCTATTGTGTCAAGGTTGCTGACCGTGTGCTCGAGACGGTTCTGCACGGCGCCCAGCTCGGCGCGCATTTCGCTTATCAGCGCGATACCGGTCTTGGGGCCGTCGTCGGCGGCGACTCTTTCGCCCGATTCGGCGTCTAAGCCGTCGATGACATTGACAAGGCTCTGGAAAGCGCCCGTGGTGTACTCGCCGGTTACATCGTCGGTCGCCTCGGCGCTGACCGTTCCGTCGTTGGCATAAACTTCAGGAATGAAGCCGGCCTCGGCGGCAAACGGAGCTATGCGGTCGGGGTAATCGGTGATGTCTACCCAGAGATCCTCGGTCAGAAGGTCAAGAGCGCCTACGCCCTTCAGGCGGATCTGGATAACGTCGCTGGCCAAGGTGTTCGCGCCGACCTGCAGGTTCAGAGGCCCCTTAGGAGCGTCGATACCGGTACGGGTCTGGAGTTCCTCACCCCATGTTGAGTTCGCGTAGCTTTGGGCGTAATCGCCGCTTTCGTCGCTGTAGATGCCCGAGAGGACGTACTTGCCGTTGAATACGGTGGTAGAAGCGATACGGTCAAGCTCAACGCCTAACTGGTTGATCTCGTTGACGATGGCTTCGCGATCCTCGACTTGGTTGACGTCGTTTGCGCCCTGTACGGCCAGCTCACGGATACGCTGCAGGATGCTGTGGGACTCTTGCAGAGCGCCCTCAGCCGCCTGTATCAGGGAGATGCCGTCCTGCGCGTTGGCGCTGGCGCGGTTCAAGCCCCTGATTTGCGCGCGCATTTTTTCGGAGATAGCCAGACCGGCGGCGTCGTCGCCAGCGCGGTTGATGCGGTAGCCGGAACTGAGTTTTTCGGTGGATTTCGCCTGAGAAGCCTGGTTGATGCCCAGCTGCCTGTGGGTGTTCAGAGCTACGATGTTGTGTTGGATACGCATTGTATTTTCCTCCTTGAAATGTAGGTCATCGCTTCATGCGATGCCGCTTTATTTATAACACAACCGGTTTCCCTCCGCCGTCCGGCTCCTCCCGCCGTTTCCGTCATCACGGCGCCATCGCGGTTCGGGTCTCTTTGCTTGGGGTCTCGCGGCCTTGGGCCGCCGGTTATATTATCTATGTATCGCGAGCCTTTCCTCGCCCGTGACTATTATATCGTCGCGCCCGCGCCGGACTTTAGTGAAAATACAAAAATAATTCAAAACGCCATGTCGGCGGCCTTCAGCGCGGCCACTATCTGGCCCAGAACCTCGTCGGCCCTGTCGATATCCACCTGACAGGTGCCCACCTGACGGTGCCCGCCGCCGCCGTAGCTGAAGCAGAGCTGGCCGATATGCGCCTTGCAGGTGCGGTTAAGCACGCTGTGCCCTATGGCTATGGCCACGTTAAGGCCGGCGCGCCCGTCCACCACCCAAACCGACACGTTTTGCTCCATGTGCAGACTATAAAGCATAAAGCGGTTGCCCGCCCAAATCGGGCTGACCTGCCTGAGGTCGGTGATGATAACGTTGTGGTCAACCGTTGTGTATTCGCTCAGCATTTGCTTGAATTTCGCGTCCTGCTCCCAGTACAGCGCGACGCGCTCCTGAACGTCGGGCATTTCTAATATCTCGTCAACGCTCATGGTGGAGCAGCAGTCGAGCAGGCGCGCCATAAGCTCGAGGTTGGATATGCGGAAGTTGCGGAACCTGCCAAGCCCGGTGCGCGGATCCATGATGAAGCCGAGCAGCACGCCGCCCTTTGGGTTTTGTATCTCGTCGGCCTCGAGCTGCCCGGAGTCCACCTTGTCGCAGGCCAGCACAAGATTTTGAAAATGCGGCATTTTCTCAAGCCCGTTGTAGTATTCATAAATAACGCGCGCGGCGGAGGGCGCGAGGCGGCATTCGCCGGGAGCGGCGTTGTTTTTGCCCATTCGCTCTATCTCTGTCGCGTGGTGGTCAAACCACATACCGCAGCCGGGTACGAACGGCACGTTGGCCAGCACGTCATTTTGCGTGACCGACACTATACCGTCCTGCATGTCCTTTGGATGTACGAAATGCCACGACTCAATGATCCCCAAATGCTTGAGGAGCGCGCCGCATACAAGCCCGTCGAAATCCGAACGCGTCAATAAGCGCATCTGTTTCCCTCCCCTTGTGGATTTATTTTACACTAATATTTCAGGCGTGTCAATTACTATATTTAGTTCAATAAACGCTCCATTTCCGCCACCCTCGCGTCCCATGACGCGGCGCGCCCGTATTCGACGCGGCGGCGCGCTCCCGCGCCGCCGCCGGCGGCCTCGTCCAGCGCGCGCGCGCAGCAGGATACCAACTCCGGCCCGTCGGCGGCCATGTGTATAACGTCGGCGTAATCAAA
>Ga0099364_10007416_pt1 | contig 15662 bp, 10 predicted proteins | sample TergutTh196P3_FD_73070 | JGI IMG/M metagenome (GOLD analysis project Ga0099364, IMG submission 73070) | Microcerotermes parvus P3 segment gut microbial communities from Pointe-Noire, Republic of the Congo - Th196 P3 | ecosystem: Host-associated > Arthropoda: Insects > Digestive system > Gut ...
AGGTTTGGCAGAGATGACGGTTGACGGAGTTAGCGGATTGCAGGTACCAATAGCGGAATATCCTGACAGAGCGGAAATAGACGAGATACAATTAGCTGATAAAATGCTGTATTTGTTGAACAATCCTGAAGCGGCTAAAAAAATTGGAAACAACGCCCGTAAACGCTACGAAGAGTTCTATTCCGATAAAATATTCAGAAAAAATATGATAAATTTTTATAAGACGATTTGCGCCACATAAATTAGACAAGCTGACCGGAATTTCCGCGTGTTCTTACTTGCGAAGATTGGGAAAAGATAAAAAACTCGGGAAAACTATTTGCGCGAAAATTTGACAGTTTTAAAGACGAAAAAATATTGGATAAAATTGAAGCTCTGTGAGGTAGATTTCTCGCGTCGCTACTCTGTTAATTTTGAAAATTTTGAAATTATGTATTTGAGACATTAGTTTTCAGTTTTCAGAAAATGGATATATGTGTGATATACGGTATTAAACAGGACTTTTGTACTGATTATTTCATCGTTGGTCAAGCTTATCAATTGATTGAAAAATTCTTCGAAACGGCTGTTTTCTTCTACAATCAACTTCATAACCTGCTCTGCATAATCCATTTGTATCATATGGCAGGTTTGATACATTACGTCGAAATAGCGTTCGGTTACTTGGGTGGGCGAACGCCGATAGTACAGCAAAACCTCGGAAATATTGGCAAACGATGCTATGCGTAATAAACATTCACGTGCCTGTACCGATGGCGACTGATAACGCAATCGCGTTATCCAATAGCGACCGTAACCGGTCAATCCTTCGTATTGGCTGAAATCATGCCATGGGTCATACATCACGGCGCGGTACATTCTGTCGTCAAATTCTTCACAAACATCATCTTCTACCTTTAAAAAGTCATTTTGTATCAGGTAGTCAATTCCAACACCGATACCAGCTAATCCTCTTTCATAATCAGCAGAACTATTAACGTGCAGTTGACTAAGTGTTTCATCAATTAAATCCATAGCGTAGTCAGCATATAGCATATTGCCCGTAAATTGAGCATAATGAAAAAAGAAAATTGAGATTCCTAATTTGCCGCGAACTATGCCGGAACATTCAGTTAATGTGCCGTTAAGCATGAGCATCTGGGCAATTTGATATAAGTCTTGTTTTATTGTTGTCAGATTATCCATATATATAAATTATTTATTATTATTCAAAACACTATACTTTAATATTTAGTAGCAGCTATATTGAGTTTTTTATTTCTTATCAACATAATTACCGGATTATCCTCTTCTTTCAAACTTGCCGCAACTTCTTTTAGCCTGCCTGTAAGACGTCCTTCCCGGTAATCTTCAAAAAGTTGGTCAGCTTGTAATGCTTCCCAATACACGTTCTTGCAACTTACAGGGCGAAAATGATTAGGATGTATATTTTTTTTTATTGAATAGTCGTTGTTATAAACGTCATATTCAAAAAATTCATTTTCCAGTATATCGTACATGAAATCAATTTTAGAAAATCCTCTATTTCTTTCCCAGCTCCACACATTTTCTACAGCTTCTACGAAATAATATCGGTCGGAAAATAATCTCAATACAAGAAATATTTCGGGATTAATAGATTGTATAGACGGAGTTCTTACAATAAATGGAAGTAAACTATAATCAGTTAATAATTTATATACAGTATCGGACGAATGTTCTGATAATAGCCAATTGTCATTGAAAGAAAATATGTTACTATGGAAACCGGGGCGCACCGAATAAGTATACTCACCATCTTGTCTCAACTGCTGTAAATCTTTCTTTTCTTTAAATGGAATTTCAATTATCTTTGTAACACTACCATCATGTTTTGAAACTATTGCAAAATTTTTATCGAATCTATTATAACAAATCAGATTATCTTTGTCATAATTAAAGAAATCTGAATAAGCGAAATCGACAGAATCTACATTATTGCTAAAACTTCTTTTAAAAAAACCGTACAAATCATATATCAATATTTTTCTCATATGTATGTCGCTAATAAATATTTCTTCATTATCCTCATCTAATACAATTTTATATATACTTGTATATTCGCCAGGTCCCCTTCCTTGTTGATTAAATTTTCGTAAGGCTTTTCCGGTTCTATTATAGATATATACGTATCCATCGTTTACTCGATTTCTTAGTATTAGTAGTTCGTTGCCCACATCTTGTACAAAGCCTTGATTATAAAAGCCTTCTATCGTTTCCAAAGTAATATAGTCTACTTCCATAAAATCCTGAAGAATCAATTCCTTATGAGGAAAATTTCTCCTTGTAACATCAACTGTGATTAAAACGTCAGTTGATGTTTTTTCATTTTCGCATCCTGCCAATATCAATAATATTGTTGTAAAAAATACACCTAGTATCTTCATTTTTCCATGCACCAAACTCTGACATTCTGTTAATGTGCCGTTAAATATAAGCATTTGAGCAATTTTATTCAAATCTTGTTTTATTATTTCAGATTTATATTCTTTCATTGTTATTATTTTTAATTATATCTAAACTATAATACTCTACTCACTCTTTACCACTTCCGCCGGATTTTGCCTTGCCGCTCTCCATACCGTTGAAAATATTGATAACACAATAACCACAAAGACTGCGAGGAAGATAGCCACGTAAAGCCATGCATCTATTGACGTTTGTTTTACATAATTCTCTATCCAGCGTTTCATAATTACAAAACAGGCAGGGAAAGCCACAAGAGCTGCCAATGCAAGTAAAATCAGATATTCTTTGAAAAAGAGATCTATAATGTCTATGACTTCGGCACCGTATGTTTTTCTGATTGCTATTTCTTTGCGCCGTTGCTGACAGGTAAGGCATGTCAAGGAATAAACGCCAAAAATTGCTATAATAGCACATGCGAGGGACATCACTAATAAAATAGTAAGCAGTGCTCGTTCTGACTTGAAATAATTGACAAAAACATCGTCCATATAGAGAAAATCAATCAAAAATTCACCCATGTCAGGAAACTCACCTAGAAACCATTTAGTAACAGCTTCTTCAGTTTGATGACGCAAACCCTCATCAAATCTGTATGCTATCGATCTAAATTGAAGAAATGGAAATTGTTGATAATTAGGATATAAGATGATTGTTGGTTTAGTTCTAATAGTTGGTGATATGTAAAAATCTTGTGCAACACCTACAATGTTGAAAACTTGTGACAAAAATTCTTTTCCTATTTCTTTTGCTGCTGTTTCATTAATCACAACCGTTGCATCGAAACTATTCACGAACTCAATATGATGTCTCGTGCCTTCAATAATATTTATCCCAAAAAAATCGAAAAAATGAGGGTCTGCATTTATCGTACTATAGAAAAATGTTTCCTGCACTCCATCTTTTGTATATCCCCTACTTTGACCGCCAGATGACAAATTATTGAGAAAAGCATTATCTCTTATTGGAAGTGCATCTAGAATTCCATGAATCTGTACGATTTGAAGTACATGATGATGCGACAACGGACAACATCTCGCAGATACAGCGGCAACATTACGCCGATTTAAACCCATGTCGGCTTGATGCAAAAAATGTATCTGTTTTATAAAAACGGTGGTGCAAAATAAAAGTCCCACGCTAACGACCAATTGTATTAGTAGTGCAGTAGTATGGAACCGGTTGGGTAAGCGAAAGGTGGCGGATGCCCTTACAATGCCGCTAAGATCGCGTTTTCTAATATTCAAAATGGGAATTATACTGACAATAATACCGCACAAAAGGAGAAAGACAACGTATAACAATATTTCGGAAAAAATATCTATATTGTTACTTGTAATTCCTGCGTATCTCTTGAATAAATCAAGAAAATAAGCCATCAGGATGAAAGCGATAACAAGTGCTTGTACAATGGTAAATAAAAATTCTACAATTAGCATACACGCAATTTGAAAATCAGAAGAGTAATACGCTCTACGTATGGCAAGTTCATTAAATCTTATTCGTACTCGACTACTAAACAATATCAGATGGTTTAACAACGAGCACAAAATAACCAAAAAGCCAGCTATTGCAAAGATTTTAATATGGTTAAATTTAAAATCAGACTGTATTTTGCCAGTCGGATCATTGTATCGTAATTGTTTCAACGGAGTTAGTACAAGATGTAGGTAATCAATACTTGGAACCTCATAGTCAATATTCCACAATTTACTTAGTGTTTGTATTTCGGCATTGATTTCAGTGATTAAAATTTTATCAAATTTTTCTTTCAGTCTTTCTATATCTACTCCGTCTCTTACCAGTATGTAAGTATAAAACTCTAAAAAATGCCATGAATTCCACAGATTTGGAGAATACCACGAAGTTAAGGGAATTGCAACATTAAATGGTATATTGGTATTTTTTGGCCACCTTGGTAGGTCTATCATTGTATTGTAAATGTTTTCATCAATAGAGTGTACATCGTGATATAATTCACGAAATGTAGATGCTGGTATGATATCAGTTTGTGTTGGATAAAAAAAATCTTCTGGTAAGTAAAAGTCAAAAATATTACTAAAGTTTTGGTCAAGAAGCAGAATCTTGAATTGACCTCGTTCCCAAATGTTTATTGCACAAGATTCTTCAATTTCAGGAAAATTTAATTTCAGCCAGCTTGCCAAATTAAAAGGAGTCTTGGTAAAATTTGCAGAATGGCTAGTTGAAATTGTTTGCCATTTGTTGAGACTCAGATCAACGCGGTAGATCCTATCAGCCTTCGAGTGAAAACTATCGTAATTCATTTCGTACCTTATCCATAAGGCAGAAAAAGTAAAACAAACAAACCCGATAGCCAGCCCGATAACACTGATTATGTTTTGAGTCTTGTATTTTCGCAGATTGCGGAAGGCGATTTTTAAATTGTGGGTGAACATGATTTATTATAAATATAATTTTAACAATTAATAAATTACTTTAATTTTACAATGACAACAACAGGATTGGCTTCTGACATTGAATTTGAAATCGTGCCTAATTCAGTAGTTATTCTTTTCAAACGGTTAACTGCAACCTGATTCCCCCTAGGATGACGCCTGTTTACGTTTTCTTCGAATATATACGCATTTTTTATTGCAATTAATTCTTTTTCATTTTGATATTGAGGGAAAAAGTCCGGCCCTCCATCGTAATCATTGGGTATGCCCGAATTGGAATCAAATTTCAATACTTGACGTCGATCTTTATCGTAATACAAATATATGAATTGTTCTTGATATAAAAAGGAAATAAAAACATAATTGTTTGATTCAAAAAACGATGAACCCCATGCATGATCTTTCCATGTTCTTAAAAATAATTCTGAATTTTCGAAAATTTGAGTTGTGAATGAAAGTCTTCCGAAGTCGACAATATATTTTGGAGTAAAAGAAAGATTTCTAGTTATACTGTAAATAGTGTCATTCAAAGAGGCATCTCTTACGTGTAAAAGACCGTTGAATATGTAATGACTGAATGGACCGGCAAAAACAGTACTACTACGGTCTCGACTAACATAACGCACAGGTTTTACTCTCTGGGATAGTAATTCAAATTCTTCCGAAAAAAAACGATACGAGAATTCGTCTTGCCCAAAACCATTAAACATCATTACGTGGTAATTACCAAATTGACGATGCTGTCCGGCAAATACATGATAACTCGGAAGATCCAATGCTTTTATAAATTGTCCATTTAAGTTGTAATACAACATTTTTGATTGAATGCTATTCCATACAAGTAATTGTAGTTTTGTTTCATCTATGCTAAAAGGAATAGGCACGTTGTATTCGCCATGACCTGAGCCTATTCCGCCTATTTGAGCAATAAATTTTCCAGTTCGACTAAACAGATATATCAAGCTTGACGGGTCACATCGCAGCAAAAGGTAATTTTTAGAAACTTTAAAGAACGTGACCTCCCCTAAAAGACACATGGTGTTTGTTTCTAAGGGGATATACTCAACAGACTCTATAAGTTCTGAAAGTGGTAACCTTCCTGCAGAAATACGTCCTATAGGCTCAATTCTTATTTTTTCCTGACCAACAACAATATGCACAGACGAAGCTACAAAAAACAAAGACAACAACAAATTTTTCATTCTGTTTTTTTAAATTTGTTAATATTTTTTTTTCAGAAGAGCAACTTACCCCTCTACATTAATAACGTAATTTTAACAGTTCGCGTTAACAAAAATTTCATTTTTTTTCATTTTTTTTTACAACGATTCTATCAATGCGTTGTTAACCTGCATTGCAGAGATTTCTGCTAAAAAAACCTGCAATGCTCGGAACGGGTACGATATGACTTTAGCCCGCAATCCACTATTAATAAAGAGATTGCGGGTCTGAACCCGCAATGACATTAGCAATGTCACGCTCTGTAACGTTGCTTATGAACAATGCAGGTATATTTACGTACTTGGCTGTTGACTTATTCAAAAATATTTCTGATATTTTTCATGCCGTTTTCGGGTGCATCAATATCAGTTTCGCCATCGTAAATAACTTGTGTTTTAGTAATATAATCGTTCCCTATCAGTGATTTCAGATATTTGAGATTATCTAAAAAACCGGCATGAAAAGCCTTTGCCGATTTTACCTCGAAGGCGTGGTAATGATTTCCAAATTCTTGCAATATATCCACTTCGCGTTGCGATTGGTCGCGATAGAAGTAAATATTTGCATCTTTGCCTCTATTGAAGCGGTTTTTTAGAAATTCGACTACTGCAAGATTTTCAAAAATAGCTCCCCGCAAAGGATGGGTAACTAAATGCTGTTGGTTTTCAATTCCGTTCAAATAACACGCCAAGCCAGTGTCATAGAAATAAATTTTTGGCGTTTTTATTAAACGTTTTCCGATGTTTCTATAAAAAGGCGTCAACCTGAAAATCACGTATGATGCTTCTAATACGCTAATCCACTCGTTTATTGTTGTTGTGGAAACTCCTGTTTCAGCCGACAGGGCAGAAGCGTTGAAAATGCTTCCTGTCCTTCCGGCACAAAGCCTGACGAACGTCTGAAATTTGGAAATATCCTTAACATTTATCAGATTTCGCAAATCGCGTTCAACGTAGGTGTTGTAATAGTTTCGGCAAACGTCGTAGGCTGGCGTCTGTTTGCACCACACCGCAGGAAAACCGCCGTTGAACATGAGTGTATCTGTATCTGCGGCTTTTCGTTCCTGCAATTCAGACAGCGATAGCGGCAATAGAGTGAATAGCGCTGCGCGACCGGCTAACGATTGCGAAATTTGATGTCTCAACGCAAAATTACTGCTTCCGGTAAGCACAAAACGATAGCGAGGATGCGCATCTGCTACGACCTGTATGTAGGAGAACATTTCGGGAAACCGTTGCGCTTCGTCAATAATAATGCCCTTGGCGGCATGTTGCTCCAAAAAATGCTTTGGCGCTACTGCAATTTGCTCGCGCACAAGGATATCCTCCATGTTGAAATAAGCGTATTCCGAAAAATGGTGTTTGCAGATTGTTGTTTTGCCCGATTGTCGCGGACCGGTGACAACAAACACGCTGAAATGCGGTAACAAACGCTCAAATTCGTTTTGTATCTCTCTGTATATTACCATAATACTTTGTTTTCTGACAGATTAAAGGTTCAACTTTTAATTTGTCGGCAAAGGTAGGTATTTTTTGTCAAACAAAAAAATTATAAGATAATTTTGCGTCATATTTCCAATTAACTCAACATTATTTCTGTTTTTCGTTTGGATAATCTAATGTATAATGCAGTCCTATACTTTCTCGACGCGCTTGTGCGCTTTTTATTACTAAATATGCAACGTTTAGGATGTTACGCAGTTCGCATAGTTGTAGTGATAGTGTGGTTTTTGCGTAAAGCGCTTCGGTTTCGTCGTAAATAATTTGCAAACGGTCCATTGCTCTTTTCAGGCGCAGGTTTGACCTTACTATTCCTACATAATTGCTCATTATTTGCTGCAATTCTTTATAATTTTGTGTTATCAATACCATTTCTTCGGGATGTGCAGTCCCTTCGGTGTCCCATTCGGGGATATTGTTTGGTATTGTATATTTTTTGAATCGTCTGATTGCATCGTTAGCAGCGTTTGCTGCATATACAATAGCTTCAAGAAGCGAGTTTGAGGCTAATCTGTTAGCGCCGTTTAGACCCGTGTATGCTGTTTCTCCGGCAGCATACAGCCTATTAATACTTGTTCGTCCGCGCCTGTCTACTCTTACGCCTCCACATTGGTAATGAGCTGCTGGAATTACCGGTATATAGTCCTTTGTGACGTCTATACCAAGAGAAAGACATTTGTCGAAAATATTTGGAAAATGTCTTTTTAAATCTTCGTGCGGGGTCACTGTAGCGTCTAAGTATACATGGTCGTCGCCCCTAACTTTCATTTCATTGTCAATTGCGCGGGCAACCACGTCGCGCGGAGCAAGCGAGCCGCGCGAATCATATTTTTGCATAAATTCTTTTCCGTCAATAGTGCGCAATACAGCTCCAAAACCACGCAGAGCCTCAGTTATCAGAAAAGAGGGTTTTTCTTCCGGATTGTAAAGAGATGTAGGATGAAATTGCACAAACTCCATATTGTCAATGATGCCTTTTGCGCGATAGACCATAGCAATGCCATCGCCGGTAGCTATGCGAGGATTGGTGGTGGTGGTATACAGGTTGCCGGCGCCGCCGGTAGCCATCATTGTAACACGAGACAGAACGGCAAAAGTTTTGTTAGTTTTGGTATCTAACAAATACACCCCATAACAGTCTATATCAGTATTATATCGTTTTACTAAACGTCCAAGATGGTGCTGTGTTATAACGTCTACAGCAAAATGATTTTCGAGTATTTCGATGTTTGGATGTTTTTGCGCCATCTCCGACAGTGCGCGTTGCACCTCAAAGCCGGTACTGTCTTTGTGGTGCAACACTCTATGTTCGCTGTGTCCGCCCTCGCGGGCAAGGTCAAAATCGCCATCCGACTTTAAGTCGAAGCGTGTGCCCCATTCCAAAAGTTGCCTTATTTGGGCAGGTCCCTCGCCCACTACTTTTCGTACTACCATTTCATCGCAAAGCCCACAACCTACCGAAAGCGTGTCGTTTACATGCTTTTCAAACGAATCGTCGGCATCCATAACAGCCGCAATACCGCCCTGAGCGTAACACGTATTGGTCTCATTCACTGCTGTTTTGCTTACTATGCAAACTTTACCGTAGGGAGCTACTTTTAACGCGAAACTCAAACCGGCTAACCCCGAGCCAATTACCAAGAAATCAACTTTACGCTTCAAATGAGCTAACAATTTTAACAAACTTATCAGCAGATAATGAAGCTCCACCAATCAAACCGCCATCAATATCGGGGCATGAAAACAGTTCGCAAGCGTTGTTTTCGTTGCAACTGCCGCCATAAAGAATGGTTGTATTGTTTGCTGTTTCTGCTCCATATTTTTCTGTTATCGTTTTACGGATGAACGCGTGCATTTCCTGCGCCTGTTCAGCTGTTGCTGTACGTCCAGTGCCAATTGCCCAAACCGGCTCGTAAGCTACGGTTATTTTGCTAAACTGTTCGGCTGAAAGCGAAAACAAGCCGTTTTCTATTTGTTTTTGCACTACGTCAAAATGTTTGCCTTCATCGCGTTGCGACAATTCTTCGCCTATACAGAATATAGGTTTTAATGTATTAGCCAGCGCTTGATTTACTTTTTGGGCAAGTACTGCGTCTGTTTCGCCATAGTACGAACGACGCTCGGAATGTCCGATGACAACGTAAGGGATGTCTGCGCTTTTGAGCATTGCAGCCGACACCTCGCCGGTAAAGGCGCCGGACACTTCGGCAGAACAATTTTGCGCTGACACGCTAACCTTGCTGCCAACTACTTTTGCTACCTCTGTAAGATGTAAAAACGGAGGAGCAATAACAACTTCGCATTTTAAATTGTCTACCGCTTCTACTGCCGCGTTCACATCCTTTGCCAACTGTATGCCTTCAGAAAGGCTCTTGTTCATTTTCCAGTTGCCAGCCACTATATATTTTCTCATTTTTATTTGAATTTAAAAAGTTATTAAAAAATGCAAAGGTAGATGAAATTTTTGACAATTCCAAATGCGAAGTGGAAAAAAGCAACAAATTAATCCATAAATTTTACCTCCACTACCTAATCGTCGCCGGTGTTACCATTGTTCGTGGCGTTATTTGCATAATTCCGGTTGTAATTACCGAATCGCCATAAGCTATTCCATCTGTTATTTCTACCCGATTGTTTGTTCTTGTGCCTGTTTGTACGAAAACGGGCTGTACGCTTCCTCCACGATAGATGTATACTTTTTGACCTGCCGATTCAGACAGTATAGCCTCTGCCGGAATCATAATTACGTTTTGTCGCGGCTTCAAAAGAACTTCTATTCTGGCAAAAGCTCCCGGTATAAGCGCTCCGTTCTGATTGGGTGCAAAAGCCTTCAATTCGAGTGTTCTGGTGGCAGGGTCAATTTTGGGAGCTACAGCATAAACTGTTGCGCGTCGCTCGCCTAACTGTCCTTCCATCCGGTAGGATATTACAGTATTCACGCCGATAAGTTGCGAGTGTCTTTCGGGTATGGTAAACTGTATCCGCGCCGGATTATTGTTTACCAAAATTGCTATGTCGATGCCCGGGGTTATATACTCTCCGGGCGACACTTGTCTGAAACCTAACGTGCCTGTGAATGGCGCTCTAATTTCGGTTTTTGACAATTGTGATTCAAGAATTGAAACGTCTGCTTGCGCCGCCTGAAAATTAGCATAAGCTACATCGTACTCTTGTCTGCTGACAGCGTCTGTTTCGAGCAATTGTCGCTGTCTTTCTTCCACTGCTTTGGTGAGACTCAAATTTGCCAGCGCCTTGGCGTGTTGCGCTCTGATGTCGTCATCGTAAACTTTCAGCAACAGCGTTCCCTGTTCAACGTGTTGTCCATCGTTAAAGAATATTCCGGTAATTTTTCCGGATATTTCGGATTTCAACATAACAGATTCAAAAGCTTCTACAGAGCCCGTAACCGGTATTGTTTCTGTAAAACTCTCAAATTTTACAACCTCTAAATTTACCGGCAAGGCAACCCTCGCTAATCCGCCGGCTACGGCTACTTGCGTCGGTTCCGAAAAAAACGCCTTGTGCAGAATAAATCCCGCAAAAGCAAGTCCAATCGCAATGAAGCAGATTTTTTTAAATATTTTCATACTACGAATTTTTAACTACAAAAAACGTGCAAAGTAAAAAAAAAAAAATAACATTAGCAATAAAAAAATTAATTTTTTTTGCAAAAAAAATTGTAGTTAAAAAAAAATGTAGTATCTTTGCCGTCAAATTTTATGCAGTAAATTTTTAAAATAAAATAGTGTTTTTTTTAATATAATTAATTAATAATCATGAGGTTTAATATATTCATATTGACAATCTTTTCTTGCATGTTTCTTTTTCATTCATGCAATTCGTGCAACAGACCACAGACAATGGACAACCTTGTCATAGACATTGACCTGTCTGCCTTAGCCGATGAATCAGTCTACTTGGAAATGGGGTACAAGGTTCTTTTCGCGCTGCCTACTCCTATTGAGGCTTCCATGTTGGTCAAAAATTGGGGCGTTCCCTATCCAGCTCTTTTAAATGACCCTGCAAATGCGTCGTCGTATCTGACAGTTAAGAAGCAGGCGTTAAATCTTGGCGTATACATAACAGATATGACTACTGCCGGTATTTACGAGCAAACTCAAACAGTTTTACGCTACAAGCAAGCTGTAATGCAGCTTATAGAGGCATTAGGTTTAAAAGCGGCTGCCGACCCGTCAAGAGTTCAAGAGCTTGAGGAGAACATTAACAACAAGAACGAATTGTTAAGAATCATCTCCGACATCTACTCTGCCTGTACCGAGTTTTTGGCAGACGATGACCGCGACTTTTACGCTTTAGCTATGCTTGCCGGCGGATGGGTTGAAGGCATGTACATCGCAACAAGTATGCTCGATGAAAATGACCCTGCTAATGCAGAAAAGATGAGGCAAATTGTAACAGACAACAAGCTGACTTTCGATTTGCTTTGGTTTGCGTTAGGCGATTTGGATGTTATCCCCGATGAGGCTGTTTATTTGATGCTTGACATGTCGTATTTGGCTCACATTTTTGGACATCAGACCCTTCTCAATGTTCCTCCGAGCAACGAGCCAAGAGGCAGCATCGACAATATCACGCCTCAGTTTTTCGCAGACCTCAAGCGTCACATCGCACAGTTACGTCACACGTTTGTAAGAAAATAATATTTTGAACGTAAAACGTATCTGAACGTGCATCAGCAGCCATTATGAGCGAGAGAATTTTAAAGGCATTGATGCAACTTTTTGCGCTTATATCAAGTCCGGAAAGCAATATTTTCGAACGGCGCAAAGTGGTTGAGACTTTCCTGCAAAAGCAGTTGAACAAACAGCTTGCGAAGGAATACATCTTGATTTATGAAATGTATTTTAACAAATATCATGAAAATTACCAGCAGCAAGATAAGCGTAAAAAACGTATCTCGTCAAGTTCGGTAAGGCTTTTAGTGATATGTGAAAAAATAAATGGCGAATTAACACAAAAACAGAAATTTACGCTGTTAGTTTTGTTGCTAAGTTTTATCAAGTCCGGAGTTGGCGCTGATGAAGCGGTATCAGAGTTTGAAAGGGATTTTGTCGAATTAGTTGCCAGAACTTTAAATTTCGATGATAGCGAATACTGGGGAATATCACAATTTGTGATGAATGCCGTTGACAACATTCCCGAACTGCCTAACTTGCTGTATGTAAACAATAACCCTCCCGAAGATGGAAGAGCAAGGCATCTGTACTGCGAGGGACTTGTAGACAGTTTTGTAGCTCTACATATCGCAAGCGTTGACATGTATATCGGGCGTTATGAAGGAAATCGCGAACTTTTTCTAAACGGTCAGGAAATGAAAGCCGGCGATGTGTATCTGCTAAACTACGGATGCAGCATACGCAACACACAAATAAAACCGGTATACTACAGCGACATAGTAAACTGTTTTTACAGTAATGAACTATCAATGCCCATACTTTTTGAGGCTATTGACCTCGAATATGAGTTCGAAAGCGGACACAAAGGGCTGCACTCTATAAATTTTGAGATATTTTCGGGCAATATAGTAGGCATAATGGGAGGCAGCGGCGCAGGAAAATCAACGCTTTTGAGCGTACTGACCGGTTTAAACAAGCCCACTTGCGGCAATGTTTTGCTTAACAACACAGATATACACGAAGAAGCCTATAAAGTGGAGGGGCTGATAGGATACGTATCTCAGGACGATTTATTGATTGAAGAATTGACAGTTTTTCAAAATCTGTACTTCAACGCAAAATTATGTTTCGGGCAGTATACAGACGCTGAGATACGCGAAAAAACCGATGATGTGCTGCGCGACCTTGGACTGTTTGAGATACGCGACATGAAAGTTGGCTCGCCGCTAAACAAGAGAATAAGCGGTGGACAACGCAAACGCCTGAATATAGCGCTCGAGTTGATTCGTCAGCCTTCGGTGCTTTTTTTAGACGAGCCAACATCAGGTCTATCTTCACGCGATTCAGACAACATTATAGACCTTCTTAAAGACCTTTCGCTAAAAGGTAAATTAGTTTTTGTTGTAATACATCAACCCTCTTCGGATATTTTTAAAATGTTCGACAGACTAATGGTACTCGATAAAGGCGGATATTTGATATTCAACGGCAATCCCTTAGACGCGATACTTCACTTTAAGTCGCTCACCCAGTTAGCCAACCGCGATACTATAGAATGTAGCGAATGTGGAAACGTCAATCCCGAACAAATATTTAATATCGTTGAATCCTGCGTTCTCGACGAAAGCGGTCATGCAACAAACACACGCCGAGTAACGCCTCTTGAGTGGCACGATGCGTTCACGCCGGAAGAGCCCGTTCCAGACGATGAGCGTCCGGAACAGCCGCCATCGCTATGCAGCATCAAACGCCCGTCGAGGCTGAAACAGTTCATAATATACGCAACACGCAACATATACTCCAAAGTCAGCGATTTACAGTACGTCTCTGTTTGTTTGTTCGAAGCTCCCCTCTTGGCGCTATTATTGTCGTATATAATTCGATATTACAAGGTTGCGCAGGGAACATATTCTTTTGAGGAAAACGAAAATCTTCCCATGTTTATACTTGTGGCGGTGATAATTGCTATTTTTATAGGATTGTCGGTCAGCGCCGAAGAAATAATAAAAGACCGAAAAATCTTAAAACGCGAATCGTTTCTCAATCTTAGCCGAGGCAGTTATCTATTTTCAAAAACTATTGTATTGTTTGCTATTTCGGCAGTACAAGCCTTTTTGTTCGTAATTGTCGGCAACAGCATCATCGGAATTTTAGAACAAACTTTTACATACTGGCTTGTTCTCTTTACGGCATGGACTTGCGCTAACCTCATGGGATTAATAATTTCTGATACATTCAAATCGGTTGTTACCATATATATAATAATACCGTTTATTGTTATTCCGCAACTTATGTTGAGCGGCGTTCTACTGCGGTTTGAAAAAATTAACCCTGATATTGCTACACCGGCATCAATACCATGGTACGGCGAAATTATTACCGCACGATGGGCTTTCGAAGCAATTGCAGTAGAGCAATTTACAAACAACAGATACGAAAGAATAATATATCCCTACGAAAAAACGATGAGTTTTGCCGATTACCAAAGAAATTACTGGATAGTGGAGATGCGTAACAAATTAGACGAACTTCGTAGAAACGTAGAAAATCCTGACCCGGCAACCGTCAAGCTGATTTCTCACGAAATAGAACGTGAGAACAGAAGACAGAGGCAGGTAAAATTTATGTTCAATGACATGTTAGAATCAGATGGAGTGTCATCTCATCTGTTAGACCGTACCGCTGAATATTTTGACCAATTATCGCGCTATTATTCAGCTCTTTACACTCAAACGGTGCAAGAACGGGACAGACTAATGACCGAAATTGCCCGCGTACGCCCCGACAGCGTAATAAACCTCAAATCGCGCTATCACAACCAAAGCCTGTCAAGTATGTTGAAAAACAGTGGCGAGACTTACCGCATAATCGAATACAAAGACCGTTTTTTGCAAAATTTTCATCAAATTTACAAAGACCCCGAACATCCGTTTATAAAAGCTCACTACTACGCTCCGGTAAAAAAGCTCTTTGGCTACTACTATCCAACGCTGTGGGTCAATGTAGCCGTGATGTGGTGCTTCAACGTCGTTTTCTTTATAGCGCTGTATTTTCGCTGGCTTCCCAATTTGCTGAATGTATTCAGGAAACGTCGTAAATAAAAAAGACCACATCCGTTACACAGTCATTTTTCCGTAACATGCTACAAATGCTCTGTTTTCAATACGCTTTCAGATGTTCGTCATAAATTACAATCTGCTTTACAATAGCAATGCCGTTAATTTTACATTCTTCTTCTAACTTGCATTATTCATAAGCAACGTTACAGAACGCGACATCGCTAACGTCATTGCGGGCTTGACCCCATAATAGCCATCAAGTTAAGGATATAAAAGGCTTATTATCAGAGGTTTTATGGTAGGGGGAACTCCGTATGGAGTTCAAACATTGATAACCCCGAGTAA